>ENA-UOWG01000100-UOWG01000100.1-activated-sludge-metagenome-genome-assembly--contig:-NODE-100-length-149166-cov-9.736371_pt1 | contig 149166 bp, 121 predicted proteins | sample MGYA00238147_ERZ761563 | MGnify/ENA primary metagenome ERZ761563 (study PRJEB28884, sample SAMN05720216) | anaerobic digester metagenome | isolation source: active sludge of municipal...
TTTTGCATACATGTTTTCCCAAGGCAAGTTCCTTAAGTTTTGTTGGGGAGGATCACCCTCATAAGATACCACTTCGACCAAAAAAGATTCTTTTTTTTTCATTAGCCCCACCGATCCGCAACAAAAGAACACCCCCCCTACCTCCCCTGCATCAGGGGAGCATCAAGGAAGGCTCCCTGTCGCAGGGAGCTGTCCAACGGACTGAGGGTGTGCCTCCCTGTCGCAGGGAGCTGTCCAACGGACTGAGGGTGTGCCTCCTTGTCGCAGGGAGGTGGCGCGAAGCGACGGAGGGTGTCATCACCGTCCCGCACCCCGCGCACACCGGAACCCGTCCGCTATCCCCCGGATATCGGGAAAATCCCAATACCGCCACGACGACCGCTGAGCCCACGCATAGTCGTTGTAACTCCCCCCCTTGAACACATGCTGAGCGCAGTCGCCCCCCGTCATCCACGCGCTCCCGTCGACCGGCGCCCCCGTAAAATCGATATGCGAACAATCGGCCGTCCATTCCTGCAGATTGCCCGACATATCGTACAGCCCGAATGCGTTGGGCTTTTTGAGCGCCGCCGGATGGGGATGCAGTGTATTGTCGGCCACCGCGCTGTTGTCGCGGTACCACGCGATCTCGGTAAGACACGCCGCATCGTCGCCGCAGTAGTAGCGCGTCTCGGTCCCGGCGCGCGCGGCGTATTCCCACTCCGCCTCGCTGGGCAGTCGCCCCCCCACCGCTTTGCAGAAAGCGGCGGCGTCAAGGTAATGTTTTTGCATGTGCTCGACCGGACAGTTACCGCATCGGGGATGGTACGACGGCATATCGCCGGTCACTTTCCAGTATTGATACTGCGTGGTCTCGGTGCGCGCCATCTCAAAGGCGGGAACATCGACCCAGTGGCGCGGCGTCTCTTCGTAGCCCCACCCCTCCTTGTCGCAGTCGGTGTCGTTCGGGGAACACCCCATGAAGAAGCCGCCCGCCGGTATCGCGACCCAGACGATATCGTCGCCGGTCAGTTCCGGTTCACAGGCCGACAGAAAGAAGAGCGACAGAAAAAGAAAGACGACCGACCCGCGGGATATCCGTACGATCTTCCGATTCATGCGCACACCTCACCGCTTGATCCCGCCGCAATAATACGCCCGGCGGAATTTTGAATCAAGATAATTCCCGCAACCGACTACCTTATTATATATATGCGGAAGCGACTGAGGGTGTTCCTAGAACACGAACCGGCACATGAAGCCGGTGGTATGCTGGTCGTAGCGGTCGTTCTCGTAATCGGTCGTGTCGCCGCCCATATTCGAGAAGTTGCGCAGGTAGGCATAATAGGCCTGCAACGAGAATAGATCGGTGAAGCGATATTCGAACAATGCCTTGAGCCGGAGCGCGTGATCGCTTTTGGTTTTCTCGTACTGCGGGAAGGGCGGCGGCTGGAAAGGATCAGGCAATACTTCCCACCGGTCGGCGTCGAGATAGCGCATAAAACCGTAGCGCACCGACGCCTCGGCGCTGAATCCTTTGTAGTAATATTTTCCCTTGAGCCGCACATAGGTCTCCGAAAATGCGCGCTGTGCCCAGACCGTCAGCGACATCGGCGGCATCATCGGGTCGGACGATTCCTGCTCGACAAGATAGTCATCCTCGCCGAAGAAGAACATCCGCTCCCCCACTCCCATCGAGATGAAACTGCGGTTCCCGGCGACCGGATAGACATAGATGCCGGTCTCGAACCGGAAGCCGGGGGCGGTCAGATAACCGTAATCGGTATCGAGGCTGACGGCATAAGAACCGGCGGCATTCAGGTAATAGGAAAGCTGTTCATGGGCATACCAGAACAGTTCGAAGAATACCTGCGGTTCGACGAGCCGGTTGGCGAATCCTACCAAGAGATGGCCCGTTTCCAGACCATAATTGATATCGATCTCCTCCAGTTCATGCGAAAAGAGCGCCGCAAGGGAATGATGGAAAAAAGAATAGGAGATATCTTCGGGGGTCACCGCCGTGAAAAGGGTGTATTCGAGCGAGAACAGGTCGCCGGTCCGCAGGGTAAGAAACGCGTCGAGATCGGCCGAAAAGGCATCGTTATCGCTCTCGGTTAACCCCATGGTCCCGAGGTCCCGGAAGGAAAGGCGGCCGATGTTGCTGTTGTAAGAAGAGCCGAATGAGACATCGCCTTCAAAGGTCACTTCGGCAACGGCATGAGCGGATAAAGCCACGATAATCGCGGCGATGAAGAACAGGCGGTAGTTCATCAGGCGGTCGACTATGTCCTAGCGGCGTTCCGAGTGGTCGCGTCTCCGTTCCCGGTTGTGTTCTCTTCTCTGTTCCCGGTCCTCGTCCTTGCGTTCCTTTTTCTTCTCTTTCTTCATTTCGCGGCGATGTTCCTTGGTCTGCTCCGCGTGCTCTTTGCCTTTTTCCTTCTTGAAACGGGCCTCCCAGTCGGGCGATTCCTTTCCCGGTTCAACCTCCGAGGAGGGCTTGACCGTTTGGGTATCCTGCGCCGCGAGCGGCAGGAACGGCAGGATCGACAGGAAAAGTATGGCGAACAACATCTTACGCATCGGCATCCTCCTTCACGATGAGCGTCACGACATTCTCGACCGTGGTCCCGTTGAAGCGGGCATCGGCGCGGACGACCCGTTCGCCGATATCGTCCGAAGCGACCACTATCGGGATCTCGTTGCGGCCGGCGGTGAGACTTCCTTCCCATTCGAGTTTGGGGGCCGCCGCGATATCGGGATCGCCCGAACGGAACCGGACACCGCTATCGAGCACTATCGAGAATCGTACCTTATCGATATCTTTTGCCGAATCGTACACCAACCGGATGGTCACCGGCTCACCGCGTTTCACGACCGTTTTGGTGGTCACCAGTTGCGGAAGCGATTGCGGCTTGATGTCCTGTTTCTGCGCCACCGGAGCACCGGTATCTTCCGGCGCGGGGGAGGCCGCCGACCGGCCGATCAGGATGCCGATGGCGAAGACCGCGACGAAGGAAAGGGCAATGAGGGCGGGACGCAGAAAACCCCAGCGGGGCGCCGGGGCGGGGCGCGTCGCGGCCGCCTCGACAATGCGGCGGTGCAGGGTCGACTCGAAGTTCTCGGGGAGCGGTTTTTCGGGGAATTTTGATAGACTGAGGAGGTCGGTGACGAGTCGTTCCGCCTGTTTAACTCCATCGTGCATACCGGCCTCCTTCATCCCGTGTGACGGCCGACGGCCGAAAAAAGTTCCATATTCTTTTTGACCGATTCGGTCAGTTGTTCCCGCGCACGCGAGAGGCGGCTCCGGACCGAACCGACCGGAATAGCGAGATATTCAGCCGCATCTTCGTAGGAGAGCTCCATGAGTTCCACGAGGATAACGATCTCGGAATGCTTTTCGGGAAGCGCCGCCACCAAGCCCAGCAGATGCCGCTTCCGCTCCTCGTCGGAGAGTTGTTTCTCCGGCGTATCATGGTGCCCCGGCTCACATCCTTCCGCTTCCTCTTCGTCGAGCGACACCGTCTCTAACCGTTGGGCGCGGATCCGGTCGAGGAACTCGTTGCGGATGATACGCCACAGCCACGACGGGAAACTCGAACGCTCCTCGAACCGGTCGATGCCGAGGAACGCCTTGATGAGCGCATCCTGCAGGATGTCGGCCGCGTCATGTTCGTTGCCGCGCGTGATGCCGAGCGCGAATTTGTAGAGCGTCCGGTGATGACGGCGCACGAGCGCTTCAAATGCGGGGATATCCCCTTTTCGCGCCGCCGCGATGAGTTGTCGTTCGTCCACGGTCATATCAAGAGGATCACTCGCAGATGTAGTAGGCGGAAAATGTCGAGGGGTAATTCCGCCAACGGAAATTGTTGTTCGCCAGTATCAATCCATAATCATATGTGCTAATCGTGTTGTTGGGATATCCCGGTAGCCAGTTATTGAACCGGTAGGGGGCGCCGTCGGCCGTACCTATCCAACCGGTCGTTCCATCGGTCCAAAGCCACGTGCCCTCGGTCGTCGCGTCGCTATACCCCGTCCAGTAACTCTTGTTCAGTTCCAGCAACTGTTCGAGATAGTACTGCTCGAGTTCATTGTCGATGACCACCAGTTTTTTGCCTCCCGCCGAATCGCAGTTGCTCCGGGCGTTCGTCAGATCCACCGGCGAGGCGCCCACCGTGTATTTCAAGTTGACGCCCGGATCGGAGAGCGTTCGGGAGGTGTCGAGCGTGTACTTGACCGTCAACTCGGCGTAGTCAACGACGATAGTGCTCTTCGGCACGCCGCAACCGTTGGCCGATACCGGCGTCGCGGCGAAGGCGAGCTTCCGACCGCTCTGGTAAACCATATGGTTCATAAGCCATGGATCGACGGTAGAGAAGGAAGCCGTCGTCGGACCGCCCGCCGGCGCAGTGTTGCCCGCCACATTGACCCAGTCGCCGTTCCGTCGCGCATCGTGCCACACATAGAGCATCGCGCCATTCACCGCCGTGCAGTTCGCGCCGCTGTATCCGGTGCCGCCCATCACCCAAGAGGCGTCTATCCCGGTCAACTGATGGGGCAGATTGGTGGCCTCGCCGAAATCGACCGTCATGATGTTCGCCGGCGTCTTGTCGGTGTCGCCGTTCCATTCCCAGACATAATTCTGGTAATCTCCGCCGAACAGCACCATCGCTTTGCGAGAGGTATCATAAACCATTTTCAATCCCGATGTCGCTCGCGGGCAAGTCATGCCAAAACAGTCTGCCGCGCTGAGCCGCTTCACCCATTGCACGTTCACCCCATCCCATTCCCAGACATCTTGGATTTGGCCTACCCCGGTACCATAGCCTGAATAGAGGACCGTTTTCTTCCTGACGCTGTCGTATGCCATCGTACCTCCGTAACTCGACGGAGGACAGGTTGTGTCGGTGCAGGAGGTTCCCGCTTTGACCTTCGTCCATACGGTGCCGTCCCATGTCCAAGTATCTCTGAGCGATGTCGTAGTACCGGTCTGCCCACCGAAGAGTATCGTCTTTGCGAGATTGGCATCATACGCCATAGCGATGTAGGATGCTGCCGTAGGACAATTCGTCGAAGTACAGGAATAACAGGGAGCGGTACACGAGGTGTCGGCCTTCTTGGTCCAGGTGCCGTTGTATTCCCACGTGTCCCGCAGATAACCCGAACCCGACGCACCACCGAACAACACCGTCACATTCCGGCTACTGTCATAGACCATGGCATGCCGCCATCTGGCCGGCGGGTTCAGAGCGGGATCGTCTATGACCTTGCTCCAACAGGGAACTGAGGCCGTGGCGCAGGTCGGTGTCCCCCACAAACGATATTCCCAAGTGTCATGCTCATAACCGCCACTGATGCCGCCATAATAGACGATCCTTGTCCGACTGCTGTCGTAAACCATCGCGCCATCGTCTTTGCCGACGGGACCGGTCGTCGTGGTCCGCGTCCAGAGATTGCCGTCCCATTCCCAAGTATTCGTATAGCCGCCGCCATAGATGACCATTTTCTTCCGGTTTTGGTCATAGGCTGCCGCGTCATTAAGGCGGGCTCTCGGACAGGTTGCATCATCGTAAATCGAACAGTTATAGTACTGTTTGGCCCACGTGGAGCCATCCCAGTACCACATATCGTTGTAATCCTCTTCGAACTCATCGGTACCGTCGTAATAATAGTATTTTCCGCCAAGGAGAAGAACCCTTTTTGATACCGGATCGAAAGTCATCGCGGCATTGTAACGCGCCGCGGGACAGGTCGTATCGCTACAGGTCGGCGTCTTATTCGTCCATGTGGTACCGTCGAATTCCCATGTGTCGCGGTAATTACTGTATCCGCCGGCGTTGTATCCGCCGAACAGGACGGTGCGACCGCGGACCGGATCGTAGGTAAGGCCGGCGAAACTTCGAGCCGGCGTCGGACTCGTAGGCGGATTAAGGTCCTTCCAGCAGAGGGCGGTCACCGATGAACAGGTCGGCGTCCCCCATCGGCCATACCCCCATGTGTCGTTCTTATAGACACCGCCGGCATCCTCCCCGCCGAACAACAGTATCTTTTTCAACGATTCATCGTAGACCATGGCGCTTCCCTTCCGGGCCGAAGGACAGTTGGTCGCGGTGCAGGTCGTCTGGGCTATGGTTTTCGTCCACGAAATACCGTCCCATTCCCACGTGTCGCGTTGAAAAGTATCCCCACCGAAAAAGACCGTTTTCTTGCGTATCGGATCGTAGGCTGTCGCCCCATCGTTCAGCATGCCGGGATCCGATGCCGCGCCATTATTCATTTTCTCCCATGCAGTACCGTCCCATTCCCAGAGTTCCCTTTTGCTATTGCCGGTATAGAAGATCGTCTTGCCGCGCGAAGAGTCGAATGCAAGTCCGTTCGAATTGCCGCCGCTGGCCGGGCAGGTCAGTTCGGTGCAGTCGTACGCATAATCCATTTTTTTCTGCCAGCCAAGGAACCCGTATTCCCACAGACTGCCGGCATGCCCATACGCCACCACTACGCCGCGGACGGTGTCATAGGCGGTCTTGTAGACGATATTCTGAGAATCGGGGTACACCGAAATGTCGCGCCGCAACCACTTGCCCGTGGCGCGCGCATAGGCATCGCCGCCGCCATCTATCGACCCGAGGTCATACAATCCATCCTCACTCATCTCCAGAGTGTAGAGCGGATGCTGTTCGAGCGACGGAGAGAAGATACCGGTATAGGTATAGAGGTGCGGGTTCTCGAAGGTGCTGTCGCGGACCTTGTCGTGCATCGTGACGACCCAGACGATATCCTTGACCTGCGCCGCCTGTATCCCCGTAGTGCCGGAAAGGGCGTCGCTGAGGTTGCCGACGCTGTTGACCGCCGCGATATAGACCTCCTGCCGGTCGACCCGCGAAAGGGTCATGCGGTAGTAGGTATCGGTGTTCCCCTCCTGGAACGCCTTCGCATCGAAGGTCAATTTGCCGATCTGGCCCGCCGTTTCGACATTCGATCCGTCGAAGATGACCACCGCCGCATCGGAGGCAAGCGCCGTCTTCTTTATCGCCACCTGAAAATCCTTTATCCCGTTGGTCTCGTCGTTCCCCCACGGGATGCGGGTGTAGATGACATTGTTGGCCGTAGTGACATCGGGGGATGTCGGCGCCGTCGTGCTGAAGGCAAGTTTCCAGTCGAGCGCGATCGGTGTCGAATTCCGGTTCCCCAGTTTATCCTCCCAGACGATACCGAGTGTATAGGGGCCGCCGGCGGTGAACGAACTGTCGAAGGTCTTGCTGAAATAGACGTCATCGGTGGTGGTGCTGACATAGCTGAGCCGCGAGAACACCGTCGGCGAAGCGGGCACGGTGATGTCGTAAAGCACCGGCTGGAAAGAGGTGGTCACCTCCTCGTCGGCCAAGACATGCATCGTCGCCTGCACATAGGCGCGGGTGTAAGGGTCTTTCATCGTGTAGGTCAACGTCTTGGTGCCGTTGTTCCGCGCCGAGGCGAGATCAGGTATCCGCTCGACGATGGTGCTGACCGCGCGCGGCGGACTAAAATCGTAGATCACCGATCCCGGCGTCTGTGTGGCCACATTGCCGGCGGCGTCGGTCACGGTCACGGTGACCGACTTGGTCCCTTCGGCAGTTTCGCCGGCGGGTACGGCGTAGGTCCCGGAACAGTCGTAATAGGTCGTTCCGGAACAGGAAAGAGTGCTCATGACAGCGCCGCCGAACTGCACGACCGGGGAACCGGCGAATTGGGATGTCGGCGATATCCGGAAACTGATGGCGATGTTCGGTTGGGCGTGCGAGGCCGCGGGAAGGCCGTCGATGGTCGTGGTCGTCGTCAGCGAGAAGGCGCTTATCGTCACCGACGGGGCGGTCTTGTCGATGACGGTACTGCCGAGCGTCAGCGTCGCGCTCGTATTGCCGGTCGCGTCGGTCGCGGTCGCCGTGAAGTTCTTGGTCCCCGCGGTGTCGCCCGAGGCCACGGTATGGGCGCACCGGTAACTGATGTTGTCGGTCGTGGTGCAGCCGCCCGCGAAGGCGAGTCCCGCGCCGTTGAACGAAACGTTCGTCACCGGTTCAGAGAGGGTGAAGTTCACCACGATCTGGGTGTCGAGCTTCGCGTAGGCGGGAGCCACGGCCGAGGCGACCAGTGTCGGCTGGGTCACATCGGTCCGGACGGGGTCGTCGCTGAGCTTCCGGTAGGTGTTCCCCGCCGTATCCTGCATCGAGATCAGCGCGTAACTGCTCACATCCTCGGTATCGACACCAAGGGCGATCTTGCGGCGGTAAATGAAGGTATAGGGGGCGACGTCGCCCGGATAGGTGATCTGGGAAAGGAGGCTCAGGGGGGCGCCGAGACCCGACACCTCGATGGTGGGCCAGACATCGACGATATCGTCGAACTCATAGTACGGGTCGCTCCGGTTGAACACCAAGCGGTAGTAGATCGTGTCGCCTGCCTTCGCCTTGGCCTTATCGATATGGCCGGGGCGGGTGCAGTAGTCGGTCTCGCCCGGGTTCAGATCGGTCGGTTCGGTGCAGATCGCGGCGATCGAAGCGGCCGTATCGATGACCGGCAGGGTCATGTCTATCCGGAACTCGCCGAGATTCAGCAGATCGGCGCTCTGCGTGACCGCGGTATTCCCGTTCTCATCGGTCACCTGCATATGGATGCGGTATTCGCCGTCGTTGGTGTTGAGCATATCGAGCATGCTGAAGTAAAGGGCATGGGTGTAACCGACGGCGCGATCCTCGACGCTGACCCGCGACGCCATGCCCGACTGGGTCACCCAGTTCGCGCCGACCCGTTTCTGCACCTGCACGGTGCCGATCGACGGTTTCTGGACCGGCTCGCTGAAGGAGGTGAGTATCTGTATCCCCTGCGTGGTCAGATTGGCACGCTCGGGGCTGGCGCTGCGGGTGATGACCCGCGGCACGGTGAAATCGTAGATGAGATCGGGAGATCCGCCCAGCGCATAGGTCAATTCGGCGTAGTAATGGTTGCCCGCCGCGTCATAGACCTCGGCGGTCGCCTTCTTGATCCCCTCGCTCTCGGCGTGGGTTATCGGAATGGTGTAGGTGTAGCTCTTGCCGCCCGAGATGTCATCGATGATCGGGAGAGTCGTTATCGTATCGGCGCCGATGCGCAGTATCGGATCGGCGGCCGGCGTCTCATTGACCTCGAACTGTATCGTAAGGGTGTTCACCGACAGATTGAGCGTGGTCGGGGTCGCCAGCGTCAGCACGACGCCCGGCATATCGCGATCGATGTCAAGCTCACCGGCGTTATAGTCTTCCAGCGAATTGCCCGCCGCGTCGGTCGCATTCACGATGACCGTATAACCGGCGCCGTCGGCGACCGTGATCGGGCGCGAACAGGCATAATTCAGGTTGTCGGCCGTCGTCGTACAGGTGAAGGGGATCACCTGTCCGGAGGTGGAGGTGACACTCACATTTGCGGGCAGGATCGGCTCGCTGAGATTGAAAGCGAGGGTCGGCACGCTGGTCGCCGCCGACGGGTTGGGAGTGAGCACCGGATTAAGCACCGCCGGCGCGGTCACATCGAAACGCGGCTTGACGGCAAGCGTCTTCACCGAGATATTCCCCGCCTCATCGGTGCTTTCGATGCGCACCTCCTTCTCACCATCGGCGTCGCCGTCAGGACCCTCCTGTACCACGATGCAGTAGTTATAGGTGGCCGGTCCGGGACAGGCGGTCGTGGTCGCCTTGCGGCCCGCTATCAGGACCAGCGGTTCGTCAACGGGCGTCTCGTCCACCTCGAACTCGACCCGGACCCGATCGCCCGCCTTGGAGGGGCTCTTGGGAATGGCACAGTTCAGTCCGGTACACTGGGTCACCGTTCCCGATATGACGGGCCGTTTACGGTCGATGACGGCGTTGAGGCCGAGCATCTGCCCGTTGTCCTTGTCGTCCGGGTTGATATAGTTCCCGGCCAGATCGCGGCCGTTGACCCACAACTCGTATTCGGCTATCTCCCACGATATCGCGATGAGCGAGACGGTACATTTCCAGCTCTTGGCGCTCCCCTGCTCTGCGCAGGTGAAGAAGTGGGTGTCGGGTGCATCTCCCGAAAGTTTGAGACCGGTGAGCGTCACCGCCTCGACATCTTCGGGGAAACTGAACCGGACATCGATGGCATCTGCCTGAATATTTGCCGTTTCGGGCGATACGGTCGGGTTGAGGAGCACCGGTGCGGTGGTGTCGTAAGTCACCGTCTTGATCAGGTCTATCGTCCGGCCGTTGCCCGCCGGATCGGTGATGGTCACCGATATCAGCTTATCGCCGTCCCCCTCTTCCGCTCCAGCGTAGTGAACATAGGTATAGTCGTTCCCGTCATGGGTGGTCGGAGCGCCGAGTTGCAGGGCCCCCACTTTCACGATGGGATCCCCTTCCAGCGTTTCCGACGAGGTGAAAGATATAGTGAACTGCCCCCCCAAATTCAAGGTGTTCGGGGTGACGTCCTGCGCCGTGAAGAAAGGGACATCGCGGTCTATCGACACCGTGCCGACCGAAAGGGCCTCCGCGGGATTGCCTGCGCGGTCGGTCGCCGAAACGGTCACCGGATACTCGTTGACCTGCGTATCGTCGGTATCGAACGGATGCGCACAGATAAAGTCGCGGCGCGGCGCGCCGTTGAGCGGGCAATCACCCGCGTCGTCGGTCGTCACGAGTCCCAGAACATCGTTATTGTTGTTGACGGCGGCGATCTCCGTCAGCACCACCTCCTCGGTAAAGGAGAACTTCACCTCGACCTGCGCGGTCGACTTGTTGCTCTTGGTCGGCAGGATGATCTTATTGGCAAGTTCGGCGGCGGTCATATCGAACGTGACCTGTCCGACGGCGTAGGAATCGGCGTTGCCGGCGACATCCTTGAGCTCTACGGTGACATCTTTCGAACCTTCGCCGTCGCTCCGCTGAACTTTATGGGTGCAGGTGTAGCGCTGGAGATCGGTGTCGAAGGTGCAGTCGGGCACTTCGATAAGACCGATGCGGACCCTGTGTTCCTGTATCTCCTCTGCGACGGTGAAGGTGATCGTGACGATATCCTCCTCCTTGGCGAGACTCTTGCCGGTGTCGCCGTTCACCGCGACCGACGACGGCGACGCCCCGGGGGCGGTGCGGTCTATCTCAAGCGACCCGAGCGGGATGACCCCCGCTATCGGGTTGCCGGCCATGTCGGTCGCCGCGGTCACCGTTATCGGGAACGAATCCTCGGGATCGGTGGCGGTTATCTGCCGTTTGTAGATGAAGAGCCGCTTATTCCCCTCATTGTCGGGGTCGCGGGCGAACAGACCGTCGAGGGCGCCCCAATCGATGGCCACCCCCTCCACATCCTCGGTGAAACTGAAGCGGACATCGACCGTCGCGCCGAGATTCGCCTTCTCGGGGGCGATGACCGGGTTGACGATATCGGGCGCCGTCGTATCGTAGATGACCGGATCGGCGTAGGAAAGGCGCGTCAGGTTGCCGGCCAGATCGACCGCCGCCACCGCAACATTCTTGGTGCCGTCCCCTTCGGCCGCGTCCACGATGTGATCGCAGGTATAGTCAAGACCGTTCTTTTGGCAGGTTTCGGCATCGAGACGCACCTGCAATTTCCCGATCTCGAGGAGCGATTCGGGCTTTATCTCCTCGCTGAGGGTGAAAGCGACGGTAAAGGCGGTCCCTCCTTTCACGGGAATGAGCGGATCGATCCCGGTTATCGTCAGATCGCTGATGGTCGGGGCGGTCTTGTCGATGACCGTCTCCCCCACCTCCTTCTGATCCTCCGCTATCTCGTTGCCCGCGCTGTCGGCCGCATCGACACGGATGGTATAGGGGCCTTCAAGATCGAGATCGTCGACGGTGTGGCCGAAACTGAACGATTGGTTGTCGACACTCGGACCGGTAAGGGCGAACACGATCTCCTTGGTCGGATCGTCGTCGAAGACCGCCGTCAGGATCACCTTAGACGGATCAACCGGTTCGGAGAAGCTGAGCACCGCCTCGATGGGGACACCTTTCTTGGCGCGGGCCGGGGTCGTTTCAACCCCCATAAGCTGCGGCAGGATATTGTCGAAAACGGTCTGCCCGACCCCGACGGTCGCGTCGTTGCCCGCCAGATCGCGCAGGGATGCCGTTATCGTCTTGATACCGGAGATGTCGGCTCCGGTCACGGTGTAGGTGTAGGCATAGTCGAGGTCTTCCTTCGTGTCGAGGGTGAGCGTTTTATCGTCGATCTTCACCACCGGGTCGGCCGCAAGGTCCTCGCTGGCGGTGAACGATACGGTGAGCGTATCGCCGCTCCGCAGCGTCTCCTTGCCGTCGGTACCGGCAACGGTGATATCGCCGATCGACGGCAGGGTGCGGTCTATCGTCACGACGCCGAGCGTCACCGCCGCCGTTTCATTGCCCACCCCGTCGACCGCCGTCAGGGTGAAGGTATAGAGCTGTTCGGCGTCGGTGTCACTGACCTGATAGGTGTAAGTGTAACTCTTGTTCGCCTTGTTGTCGGCGAGTTCAAAGGCCAACCCGCCCCAGTCGATGTCGAGCGACGCCGGAGCGACATCCTCATCGAACGAGAAGCGGACCGTGATCGTGTCGCCGATCTTCGCCAGTTCGGGGAACGGGGTCACATTCGGCACCGGCGCGGTGGTGTCGAGATAGACATCGGCGCGCTTCGGGGCGCTTTCGTACCCCAGCGTGTTGCGCGACTTACCGAAGACCGAATAGAGCGCGTCGCCCAGATCGGTCCACCCTTCGGTGATATCCCAATCGGCCAGCTCATAGGTCGTTTCGTCTATCTTGGTGAGCTCCGAAAGTTTCTTTTCGACCACCCCTTTCTCAAAGTTGAGATCGTTGGCGATGATGACGGTATCGGCGTTCTTCACCGTCAGCCGCAAGGTCACGGCCGGTTGCCCCACGCGCTCCGCCGCGGCGCCGTCATGGCGTACTTCGATGGCGAAACTGCCTGCCTGTCCCGTCTCGTCGACACCGGCGTTCGCCTGCAACTTCATGTTCACCGCCACCGCCTTGTTCCGATCGCTCGCCGAAAAGTTGAACAGCTCGGAAACGCCCACATAGAGCGGGTCGCCGGTCCGGGCGGCGTTGTCCCAGATGGCCGCACGGACAAAACGGCTGTTCCCGTAGGTCAGCTTCGTGAAGGTGAGATCATCGCCGCTCCCCAACTTCACCGGACCCGCCTCGTCGAGCGACTTGGCGTTGTTTTCGATGTCGGCCGGGAAGGTCTTTCCTTCGCCCCCCTTCCATTCCTGATAGTAGGCCCACATATAATAGTCCTTCGACGCGGTATCCGGCTCATGGCCCGTCTCCCACTGGAACAGGACCACGAACGAGCCCGGCTCGGTCGAAAGAGAGTCGCAGGCGGCCGTCATGATGAGGCACACGAACACGGCCACCGCACGCACTGAATTCTTTAGCATCGGTCTTTCCCCCGAAAAGATGACGCAAGACTGTAGCACACACCTCTATTATTTTCAAGGTTGATTTAGCGTACTTTTTTTGCTATGGTCCTCCGGTCAACACTATGGAGGATGACATGGAGATCACCACCAAGGTCCTGATGGAAACGAACAAAGGGAACATCACGCTCGGCCTCTACGGGAAAGAGATGCCGATCACCACCGCCAACTTCGTCAAGTATGTCGAGGCGGGCTTTTACACCAAACTGCTCTTTCACCGCGTCATTGAGGATTTCATGATACAGGGAGGCGGCATGATCGCCGGTCTGTTCACGAAAAAAGAACCCTTCCCGCCGATAAAACTCGAGATATCGCCCAACATCAAACACGAACAGTATGTGCTGTCCACGGCCCGCACCAGCGACCCCAACAGCGCCACCAGCCAGTTCTTCATCTGCACCGGCAAACACGAATCGCTTGACGGCCAGTATGCCGCCTTCGGGATCGTTCTGGAGGGCAAAGAGGTGGTCGACGCCATCGCCAAGGTCGAGACCCACAGCGTCCGCCACTACGACGACGTACCGGTCGAGAATGTCGTCATCAATAAAATGTCTATCGTGAAATAGCGCCTAGCCGCGGTCACAGATCGCGGATGATATAGACATCGTAGTCGCCGAGATACTGGAACCCATTCTTGCGGTAGAGCGTCACCGCCGGCGTATTCTGCCGGTGCACCTCGAGCTTGCACTGATACCCCATTTCTTTGGCCGCGGCGAGCGTCGCCGCCATGAGATCGTTGGCCAGTTTTTTCCCCTGATAGGCCGGCAGGATGCCGAAATGGTGCAGATAACTACGCCGGTAGTCGTGGGTCAGCCACGCGGTGCCGACCACCGCGCCGGTATCGCGCCGCTCCATCACCAACAGCCGTCCGCCGCCGGCGATCGTCCGTTGGACCACCTCCGGGGTATCGCCGCGATAACTGCCGCCCATCCCGGTCGCCACCCACAACGCTTCGACCGCCGTCCAATCGGCGGGCCGGTAATCACGGATCGCATAATCGTTCTGCATACAGCGCCTCCGCACAAATGCACTTCAGTGTAACCGTACCATTCCGGTTGTCAAATCGTCAGGGAAAGAAGGGATCGGAAAAGATCAATCGACGAGCGAACAGCCGCAGCCGGCGGTATCCTCTTCGTAAAAGACCTCGTCGGAGTCGACCGGAGCGGGGTCATCGGTCGGTACACCGTTGTCGGCGCCGGGGACGGTATCGGGAGTCTCCCCGGTATCGGGCTGAGGTTCGGTATCGATCGCGGTCTCATCGGGCAGTTCGCTATCCGGCGTGACCGCCTCGTCGGGCTGTGGCTCATCGTCGGCGCCGCCGGGGGTCACGCACACCCCGTTGCGGCACTCTTCGCCCGGATCGCAATCTTCGGCCACGGTGCATTCGGGGGTGCCGCCGCAGGTGCCGTTCTTGGCGTTCTCGACCATCATCCGGACATCGAGTATGCCGGCGCCGTAACAGGCGGCGGCATCGCCGTAGGGACAGGGCATGAGCGCCGAGGTGGCGGCCGAAAGCTTGACGCACTGGATCGCCTGCGCCGCCGTCAGGTAGGGAGCCGCCGAAAGCATGAGCCCCACCGCCCCGGCGACCACCGGCGATGCGGCCGAGGTGCCGTTGAAGTATTTCGTATAGGCCAGATCGGGCAGATCGGGGTAGCCGTTCTCGGTAAAGACCGGATTGAACCCCTTGTTCGCCGCGGTCGCGTCGGTGGTGGCGAGCGCGACGATATCGCTCTCATCGCCGCCCGCCGGCGCCGCGATGTCGATGGCGCTCCCCCAGTTGGAATAGTCGGTGATGGTGCCGTCCTTGCGCAGTGCCGCGACCACCACGATATCCTCGGTCGCCAGCGTCGCGTTCATCGCGGTGTCGCACTTCGAATTGCCGGAGGCCCAGACCATGACGGTCCCCAGACCGCCGCGGCCGTTGGTCAAACCATAGATTATCGCCTCGTTCATGAAATTGTCGGGGACGTTCACCGCGATGCAGTTGCCGGAACTATCGGTATCGCTGGCGGCGCTCCATGAGTTATTGACGACCCACGCGCCGTTATCGACTGCCCACTTAAGGACGTCGAGTTTTCTGCTGGCGGGCACCTGCCCCATCTCATTGCCGATATATTTCACCGGCAGTATCGAACAGTTCCAGCAGACCCCGGCCACGCCGATACCGTTGTTCCCGGTCGCGGCGGCAAGCCCCGCGACACAGGTGCCGTGCGCCATGATGTAGGGGTTCGGGTCCAGAATGGTGCCGTTCATATTGGGATCGACGTACGGTTCGCTCGGGACGAAACTCTGTCCCATGAGCAGATGGGTCCACAGATCGGGGTGCTGGGTATCGACGCCGCTGTCGACCACCGCAATGACCGCATCGGGACTGCCCGTTTCGATATCCCACGCGTCAGTCGAACGGATCATCGGATGGTGCCACTGATCGGCGAAGAAGGTGTCGTTCGGCGTGGTGGCGGTAAGCCGCGACCGTTCCATCCAGACCGGCTGGGACCACGCCACCAGACCGCTTTCGACCAGTGCCCGGGAAAGGGCGAAAAGATCGCTCCCCGCCGCCGGACGGGTCACGACATAGACCGGCCAGTCGGCGTACGGGGTCTCGCCCCTCAGGCCGTGGAGCGCCAACAGTTCATTCTGCGCCGTCGCCCCCACGCCGTCGTGGAAACGGACCGCCAACTCGCCGGTGAGCGGCATCGCCTCGCCGCCCGGCACCGCGACCGCCGGCCGCGCAGAATCGACGCGCAGTTCAAGGCAGTGTTTCGTGCCCTGAAAGTAATAGCAGGCATCGGCGGCCTGAAGCGCCGCCGCGACGAAAAGCATCAGCAAAAAGGATACGACCCGCATAAGACCTCCAAGAGTGAGCGTTTCCCGGGACGCACACAGGCGTCTTTGGTTTGACCTGAAGTAAGGGAAAAAAGTTTTGACGGGAGATCAGATCTTCTAGATGATCACCAGCGCACAGGCCGAATCGTCCTCTTTCGGTTCGGGCAGTACGATCACCTCGTCGGCATCGGGGATCAGAAGCGCGTCGGTAAGATCGCCGTCGGCCGTCTCATCGTCGGGCGCTTCCCAGCCGTAGGGGACACAGCGTCCCCCCTCCTGACACTCGGCGTCGCCGCAGTCGGCATTGTTGCGGCACGGCCGGAAACAGACGCCGCTCTTGTCGGTCCAGTTAAGGTGACATTTGTAATAGTCGGCCTCGGGACGACAGTCCTCGTCCGAGGTGCAGGTCCCGGCGCACAGATAGGTGCCGGAGCGGGTGCTGAAGATGCATTTCGAGTTTTCCGGGCACATCGAATCCTTGAGCTGATCGCAGGTCAGATAACAGTAACCGCCCGGTTTCGAGGTATCGCAGTAAGATCCGTTGTAGAGACAATCGGCCTCGCTCACACAGGGACCGCCCACCGGCGACGCATCGATATCGCAGGTCCCCTCCGCGGTGCAGGAATGTCCCTCGGGACAGTCATCCTTCGCCATACAGCGGGGCAGGCAGTAGCCCAGTATCTCGCCGTTGCAGTAATAATCCTCGCGGCCGCAGGAACGTTCGTAGCCGCATTCGCGGAGACAGACCCGGATGTTATCGATCCGCTCCATGACCGTCCCGTCGGGACAGGGGGTCCCGGAGGGCTTGAGGACGCAGTAGCCGCCGCGGGCGTTGTATCCCATAAAGGAATCAAGACAAAGCATCTGTTCGGGAAGATAGCCGGAGGAAAGGCAGTCGGCATCCTCGACACACGGCTCGCCGACCTTGGAAGGAATGACGACCTCTTCGTCGACCCAGCCGTCGCAGTCATCGTCGAGCGCATTGAGCACCTCCGCCCGCACCGTCAGCGGATCGCACATCGGGTAGCCCAGCGCAAGGCGCGCCGCCTTATGCAGATTGAGTCGCCCGTAACCGAATTTGGGAGAGAACCCTTCCGCGTCCCACATGCCGGTCTCGGGGTTTATCTTGTCGGCGCTCGTGTAGAGTATCTCCTCCGCCTCTTCAAGGGTGAGCGCGGGATTGAGCGAGAAGATGAAGCCCATGGCCCCGGTAACCACCGGCGCGGCCGCCGAGGTGCCGCTGAAATAGGAAAGATAGTCGCCGCCGATGTCGCCCGAACCGGGGATGGTGGTGGTCGCGATGCCGATGACCGGGGAGGAGGAAAGCGACGGCGCCGTTATCCCGAGATACATGCCCCAGTTGGCGTAATCGATATGGGTGTCCCACGCCGAGGTGGCGCCGACGACGACGACCCGGTGGGCCACCGTCTTCCCGGCGCGCTCGAACTCGAACTCATTGCGGAACAGTCCGTCATACGACGCGTCGACCCCATCGTTGCCCGACGCATAGACGATGATGCCCCCTTTGCCGCCGCGCCCATTCTTCATGAAGTTGGTATGCGACTCCTCGGCCCCCGGCATCATGGGAATATCGCCGTATTCCGAAGTGACGCCGAAACTGCAGTTGACCGCGACGATCGCGGGATCGGCCACGAGCCGTTCGTAGGTCTTGAGGTACATCTCGTCGCTGATGGCGCTCCCTTCCGCCCCCTCGAGCACGAGTATGGGATAGAGGCCGCACCACGGGCAGACGCCCGACACGCCGATATCGTTCGATTCGGCGGCGGTGATGCCGGCGCAGTTGGTGCCGTGCGATTCGGCCACATGCGGATCGCCGCCCGGCTCGTCGCGTATCGCGTCGTAGCCCGGATCCATCTTGCCGCCGTCGCCGATCAGATCGGGATGGGTCGTCACCACGCCCGAATCCATGATCGCTATCTTGGTGGTGTACTTGCCCGGCTCAAAGCGGATCTTCATGAGGAACCGGAGGGCGTCCTCGAACCGGATATCGGCCCGCTTGAGCGTCTCGACCGGGTTACCGTAGACATCGCGGTACCCGCCGTCGTTATTGAGGAACCATTGATATTCCGCATAGAACGGGTCCTGCGGGATAGCGACCCGCGGCCGCACCTCGCGGACGAGGTTGGGGAAGGCCCAGCCATGACCCGCTTCGGTGATACGCTGCGCGACCGCCACCGCATCGCCCGCGACGGTGAACTTATACAGCCCGTAGCCCGGCAGTATCTCGGTGAGCGTCAGACCATACCGCGCCGCGAGGATCGCGACATCGCCGGTCCCGCGCCAGAACAGCTCCGGCCGCGCCACCAGATAGCCCGCGCCGTGACGGTAGACCGGCAGTCCCCCCGCCTGTTGCCGTATGAGATAGTGCGTTCCGCCGGCGTTCCAGCGCTGGATGAACGGCCCCGGCGCCGGCGCGGCGGCGACCGCCGCCGTGATGCCGTCGGCCGGCGTCAGCTCAACCGAACGCCCGTCGCTGTAGTAGACCCGTTCGGCGCCGAGCAGGGCGGTAAAAAGCAGTATCAACGACACGCACAAGATCTTCATCGCGGACCTCCGACCGTCATATCGGCGCTATTGTAACGATATCGATGATTTTTGCAAAGAGTTATTCGCCGGCATAATCGGCGGCCGCATCGATCGCGGTATCGCCCAGATGGATACCGATGTAGCGGATGCCCGGTTCCTTGTCGTTCTTCTCCTTGAAGGGCCGATCGATCGCTATCTGGAGCGCGCCGCCGCCGCGCAGATAGAACTCGTTGCCGCCGTTGCCCTGCCAGTACTTCTTGCTGAAGTTGGTGAAGCTCGGCTCCTTCTTGAATCCGTACAGACCGGTCGCTTCGTTCATGATGAGCGCAATGCGGAAATTGGTCAGCATCTTGCCGCAGTCAAGTTCCGGATCGATGTATTTCTGTATATAGGCATCGAAATCGAGATGATCGTTGTTCGGACTTTCTATCAGTTCGCGGTAGAACGCGTTCCCCTGCCCTGAGTGGATCCTGATATACTGGTGGAACAAATAGGTCAACGCGTAGTTCGCGGTGATGTCGCTGCCGTTGTAATCCCAGTAGGTGACCGACAGCCCCTCGGAGACCGAATCGGAATCGTTGTAGGCATTGCGGTAGTCGCGCTGGAAGCCGCGGTAGACGTGCTCGGCGCTCGTCGACATCCCTTCGGCCATCCAGGTCAGGAAGTTCTGCTTGCCTTCGACCAACGCATCGCGGTTGTTGTGCACCAGATGCTCGAACTCGTGGGCGATGACATCCGACGCATACTGCGCGCCGAACTGCCCGATCATCTTCTCGATGAATATCATGTCGGCCTTGTTCGAATCCTCATAATCGTACAGCTCGTAGGGGCTGAAATAACCGCCCGCATTGCCGCCCATACTGACGAAGAACATGCTGATCTTGCCGTTCTGATCGACATCCGACGGTTCGTAGAAATTCTCCGTGACCAGATCGAAGATGGTGTTGTCGAACTCATCCGCTATCCCACGCGCCGTACTTTCCGCTATCACGCCGCCCGACACCTCGGACCACATGATGCAGTGTTCGCCGACATAGACCGCCTCGGCCTCCACCTGTTCCCGTTTCCCGGTGTTCAGATCGGAGGTCCAGAGCATGGTGCGGTCGCCCACCACCGGATCGAGCGCCGGTTCGATGGCGCGGTAACGGTTCAGCGGCCGTTCGACCGCCGTAAAGGGACGGCGCGGTAGACCGGATACGGCGGCCTGCGGCGTACGGGGAAGGGCCGCCTTCGTCATCTTGCCCGGCTGCGGCAGGGTCCCGACGATCGAACTCATTTCGCCGTTCGGCTCCTCGTTGACGACCAGCAACATATCGCCGTGGTAGATCGGCCCGTCGAAGTCGTAGCGCGGCACGCAGAGCAGTTCGTCGCTGGTCGGGATATAGCCGTTGGTGCAGATACAACGGTATCCCGCATCGGTGTTCTCGCATTCGGCATAGTCCGGATCGCCGCACAGGTCCTTGGTCGCGGCGCACTCGTCGGTATCTTTGCAGGTCGCGGTATCCCATCCGGAACAGTCTTCCCAGCAGGTCGCGGTCCCGGTCGAACCGGTGGTCACCTCGGCACAGTCGGCCGTATCGCCCGGCTCGCAGGCCTCATCGCCGCCTACCGCCCCGTCGCCGCACGCGGAGGCGATGACATCGGTGTCGCCCACCGCTTCGTTGTCGACGGTCTTCTTCCCCGCCGCATCATCACAGGCGACCAGCAGACAGCCGATCATCAGGAACATCATAAGCACTTTTTGCATGGGATCCTCCGTTGGTCCAAACCTCTTACCAATGCTACTAGCAAAAGGCTCGCCGCGTTTTATTTATATTGAATATCGGATAGTTATATCTACTTGAATTCGACCAGCGTCGCACCGTCACCCCCCTGTTCGTCGGGGGCCCGACGGGAGGTGAAATGGTACCGTTTCGCCAGCATCATCAGATGTTCGCGCACCGCCTTTTTAAGCACCCCCGTCCCGTGGCCGTGAACGATGATGAGCGAGAGGCTCTTGGCGGTATAGGCCGAGTCTATGGCCTTTTCGACCAGTCCACACGCCTCTTCCGCGTTGACGCCGCGCACATCGCACCGTTCATGGTAGGCCGCCTCGGTCGCGATCTTCCCCGACGCGACCTTCTTCATCCGCTTCTCCTCCACAACGATGAGCCGTTCGACCGGCACCGATATGCTTTTGCCGCTCGCCATGATCTCCGCGTTCTTTCCCTTTATCGCGGTGAGTGTTCCCTTTAATTTCATGAGCTTGTCGTACACCTGCGTCTCGCCCGGCACCGCCCCCGCCGCATCGGCCAGCGGCGTTCCTTTCGTTTCATCCTGTTTCGCCTTTTCGCGGTCCAGCGCCTGCGACAGATTCTCTTTCTCCTTGCGGACCACCGATATCCGTTCCGCGATCTTTTTGGCGTCTATCTCCTCGACCCGGCGGCGCAGTTGCGTCTCCTCGAGTTCGGTCAGCCGCTTGAGCATCTTCAGCCGCTCCTGCTCGAAGCTCCGCTCCTTCTGGGCCAGTTTGTGGTGCAGCGCCTCGATCTCCTCTTTCTGCTTGATCGTCTCGGCCTTCAACGCCTCCAAATGCTCCTTCTCCTCGTCAAGCTCCTGCTCTTTCTGGCGCAGGCGGTTGAGGAGCGGTTCGACCGACTCTTCGCGGGTCGATAAGAGCTTTTCGAGCGCCCGGACGAATTCGGCGGGGAAATCTATCTGCTTGACCAGCGCCAGCGCGTTACTGCCGCCGACAAGGTTGTAGATGAAGCGGTAGTTCGGGCGGTCGCGTTTCTCATCGAAGCCCATCGCGACCGGCACGAAGGCGGGATCCTCGAGCGCTATCGCCTTGACCTCGGCCAGATGTGAAGTAACGAGGGTGAAGCATCCCTTGTCGCGCAGGAATTCAAGGAAGGCGCGAGCGATGGCGCCCCCCTGCTGGGGATCGGTCCCGGTCCCGATCTCGTCGATGAGGACCAGCGACCGGAGATCGGCCTTGTGCGATATCCCCGCCAGATTGCGGAGGTGGGCCGAGAAGGAGGACTCCCCCTCGTTGGCATCCTGCTGATCGCCCAGAACAAGGAAAATATCGTCGAAGAACGGCAGTTTCGCCCGCTTCGCCGGCACCGGGAAACCGCACCGCGCCAGTTCCGCCACCGTGAAGAAACTCTTGAGCGCCACCGTTTTGCCGCCGGCGTTGGGACCGCTGACGACCATGATCCGCTCACCTTCCTTGAATATAAAAGCGTTGCGCACCGTCTTGCCGCCCATCGCCGTGAGGACCGGCGGATACCACGCCTCTTCGACCGCCGCACCCTCGTCGGAGAACTCGGGGACGGCGCAGTCGTAGGCGCGCATCCAGCGGTCGCGGGCATAGAGCGATTCGACCCGGAGCGCCAGCGCCACGCACTCCTCGACAACGGCCAGTTTCCGGCGCAAAAGTCCGCGCAGTTCGCGCAGTATCTTCTGTATCTCGGCATGTTCGTGGGATGCCAGCAGACTCAGCCGGTTATTGAGTTCGACCAACGGGAGCGGCTCCAAGAAGGCCGTCTGGCCGGTCCGCGAAAGGTTGTGGATGACCCCTTTCATGACCTTTTTGAACTGCGTCTTGAACGGCAGCACATAGCGGTCGTCCCGTATCGTGAAGTAGTCCTCCTGCAGCATCGCGCCGACCGCCGGATCGGCGAGCATCGTCTTGATCTCACGCGAGATGAGCTGGTGGGTGTCGGCCAGATGCCGCCGGATACGTGCCAGTTCGGGGCTCGCCTCGGAGTTTATCTCGCCTTTCTTATCTATCGTCTGCTTGATGGTCATCTCGAGCGACACATCGGGTTCCAGCGCGCCGAAAAGTACCGCGAACTCCTTTACCCATGTCTGACGCGCTACTTCGCCTTTGGCGAGGCGCACCTGTTCGAGGAAGTCGCCCACGGCGCGGTAGTCGAGCGATTCCAGCGGCTCGTCGCGGTCGAACCGGTGAAGTATGTCGGTGATACGGTCAAGATCGTAGTTGAAGATGGGCAGACCGGCGTCGTGGAGCGTCCCCGCCTCGGCGATGAGCCGGAATTCGCGGTCGGCCCCTTCGCGGGTCAGCGTCTTCGCCTCACGGATATGCCGTTTGGCCGCCGCCGAGAAGCACCCCTCGGCGATAAGATCGAGTATCTGTTCCCATTCGTGTTGCATGGCCTCTCCCTTCGGGATATTGAATGCTCCGGCACTTTACCATGCCGCCCGGGAGAGTCAAGAGGATCGAAACGGGTTGACTTCGCGCGGCACTTTTTTATAATGGGGCGTGCACATCGTTCACCACCGGGAGGGACCCATGAAGAAGTATCGTCTGCTGTGGCTCTGCGCGGCGCTGATCGTGCTGGCCGCCTGTTCCAGCGAAAAACGGTTGTTGACGACCGACCACACACCCACCCCCGACAACGCGGTCCCCGACGAGGACACCGCCGTGGTCGATGAGCTGGCCGGCGAGGACGATGCACTGTTGGGCGACCAAACGCTGACCGACGACATCGCGTCCGACGACATTGTCGCCGACGAGGACGGGCTCCTGACCGATGACGATGTGCTCACCGAACTGACCTGCGAAGAGATGGTCAACTGCGGCAACAGCTGCAGCGGCGACCGCGACTGCATCGACGCCTGCGTCGCGATGGGTTCGACCGCGGCGCAGGAGCAGTACAGCGCGCTGGAGACCTGCGCCACCATCAACTGCACCACCGAATGCGACCCCGACGCCGGCACGGTGGAACAGTGCGAGACCTGCGCCGCCGCCAACTGCCCCGCCGAGGTAAATGCCTGCTACGGTATCCCGGATGCCCTCTCCTGTAGCGAGATAATCACCTGTCAGAACAACTGCGCCGCCGATCAGTCCTGCCGCAACGCCTGCGTCACCGCAGGGTCGACCGAAGGACAGGCCGAATACAACGCCGTACTGACCTGTGCGGCCGCTCAGTGCGCCACCGAATGCGGCTCCGGCATGACGCAGGAATGTCAGACCTGCATCACCACCGACTGCGCCGCCGAGGTGAACGCCTGCCTCACCGACTAGACGATCCTCTCCGCGACCATTTCTTCGCCGTTCGGACGGTATGTGGGAAAACCGGGAATAGTTTACGGCTCAGTAGCACCAGCCCGTATCGTAGGGACTGTAATCGCTGTAACCAAGATACGAATCGTACGCCAGCACTTTGTAATAGTAGGAGGTGCTCACCGCCGGCGGATAGTCGGTATAATACGTATTGGTCGTGCCGGAAGCGGTAAGCAGGGCGTAACTGCCCGATGCCGAGGTCGCACGGTACAGATAGTAGGAATCGGCGCCGGTGACCGAACTCCACGAAACGTAGACATAGCTGGTATAGGAACCGTCCGACGCCGAGATGGTGGCGGGAGCGGCGAGTGTCGCCTCGGTACAGTAGGCGGTATCCCAGTATTCGCAGCCGGTGGCGCAGTAGGCGGTGCCGGTATAGGAACTGCCGAGCTCCGCCTCGCAGGTGGTCGTATCGTCGCCTTCACAGACCTCGGACCCATTGACCTCGCCGTCGCCGCAATAGGTGGTCATCGTGCCGCGGACACAGCGGACCGAAAGAGAGGTGGCGTTATCCCCGTAGGTCAGCGTCCCGGTGGTGAAATTCACCTGCCAACTGTAGGCGGTCGAGTCGCTCAGGACCGTCGCGGACCAGAAGCCGGATCCCGTGTCGAGCAGATCGGCGTCCCAGTACATCCCGGTGTCGGAGGGTCCGGAGCCGGTAGCGCAGGAACCGCAGTCGGATTCGACCCAGCAACCCGTATAGGCGCTACACGAGTCGTACACCTCGCAGGCGCCGCCCCGGGTTATCTCCGTACAGCTCCGCACCAGCGACCGCAACTCCGATATCGTCGGCAAGCGCCAGTCGCTGTAGCCGCCGAGCGAAAGATCGGCGCAGAAGGTCGTCGCGCCGCTCTTATTGGTGGTCGTCATCGTGCTGTTCTGCCATGTCAGGCCGGAGGTCGAATCATACCAGGTCGCCGCCTTCTCGGGATTGCAGGTGGTGCCGGTGCAGCCGTTGGTACAGGTCTCTATGAGTTCGGCCGACGTATCCTCCGTGCAACTGTAACCCGAACAACCGCGCGTCACATAGTTCCGGTAGATATGGCCCGAACCGCAGTAAGGATCGCCGTCGTATCCGCTCGCGCCGCACTCACTCTTCTTGTCCTCCATCGTCCCGCACGAATCGAAATAATAGACATCGCCGGAAGCGCATTCGTAGGAATAGTGGGAGGTACAGTCGCCCGAACAGTCGCCGTTCCCGGAGCAGGTCCCGCCGCCGTCGCACAGCAGCGGATCGCCCCATTCGGTGTAACCGTCCGCGTCATAGTCGTCGCAGACCGCGTAATGGGTGCTGTCGATACAGCTTCTCTGGTAGGCGGTGCACTGGTCCTGCCCGATGCAGGTGGCGGTGTCCCAGCCGGTGCAGTTGTCGAGACATTTGGCCTTACCGCTGGAATACTTGTAGGGATCGATATCTACGCAGTTATCAACCGTGCCGTCGCACAGCTCGACCCCTTCCACCGTCCCGTTGCCGCAGGTCGGCGAAACGATATCCTGATCCGACTGTTCATCGTTCTGCTCGTCGTTCTGCGCGTTATCGTTGCCCGTCTGGTCGGTGTCGTCGCCGACGGTATCGATCGCGAACGGATCATCCTCGTCGCCCGACACGATAAGGTCCAGATCATTCCCAGCCAGCGCGTCGTCATCCTTGTGCCCCGAAGTCTTCACCCCGCCGCAGGAGGCGGTGAAGAGCAAAGCGACCGTAATCAGCGTCATGTTCTTGAACATCGGGTATGCTCCCTTTGAAAATAACCGCAGAACAAGATACACCATATCCCTTCCAATTGCAATACAACGGGAAACATCAGCATCACCAAGGCCGTCAACCCGATTTTTCTTGTATCAGAAAGAAGGACCCGCTGATACTTTGTCTGGGGGTGGGAGGGGTTGGCTCCGTACCAGCGGGCAATTATCTATAGTGGGTGTCGGGAAGGATGTCCAGAAATTTAAGCGCCTGTATTAAAATAAATTTTTTAGCGAAAACGATACATATATAATAGTGTGGCCACGATCTTCCTTCCCTAGATACGATCACTTCGTAGGGGTACATTCAAAAGAGCCGTCGCCTGCACGCATACAGAGATACGGTCCGGGACAGCACTCCTTAATGAACGGGATGCAGGTTTCGCCCGACAGCGGACAGTCCGAGCGCGTACAGGTCGCTTGATCAAAAGAAAGGCAGTCCGTTGCGCAATAAGCGACACCCTCCAGTCCCGCGCCGTAAAATTCCTTGCAGTCATACTGCTGACCAAGTTCACAGGCCTCCCCCGGATCGACAACGCTGTTCCCGCAGGTGGCGCTGGCAAGTATGCAGGCATCGGTCTTTTCACTGCAGACATATCCCTGCGGACATGACCCCGGGCCGCATATATTTGAACAGACGTTCCGGTCGAGACAGACATAGCGATTGGCGTCATTAAGAAGACAACATTCTCCCGACATGCACTGGCCGCAGGCAGTAGACACACAACGGCCCAACGCAGTATTGCAGGTCTGTTGATCTGCGGTACAATCAGCATCCTGGGTACACCGGCCCGCGCAGGTCCCGGTTGCTCCGTCGCAGATCCCGGGATAACACTGCGGATCGGAAGAGCAACCGGTGGGGGTGACCGGCGTATCGATATCAGACAGCACCTCATCGGAAGAAAGGTCCTGATCGGGGTCTCCGGCAAGGTCGTCATCGAAAATGTCCTGTTCCGCGCTAGGGTCATCAGCGCTATTCGGATCATCTGTCTTCAGATCATCTTCCGCAACGACCCTATCTGCATCAACCGGTCCCGTGGCATCCGTATCGCCGGCAGAGGGTGTTGTTCTTGCGGTGCTGTTCTGGCATCCAGAAAAACTCAAGAGTGAAAGCAACGATACCGTGAACAGGAACGCCCTACCCATCCGCATACGATCCTCCCTGAAAAACTGAGCGGTTCATCGGACACCTCGGTCATGATCTCAAGACCCTCTAACAGACCAGCTTAGGCGGAGTAAAGTTTTGCGGCGGCGTTATGTATAGCGAAACGGTCGCAAATTCGGCCGGTAGGGGTGGGAAGAACGCTCTCTGATTTCGGAGAAAGTCTTGACGGAAACTACACCGCGGGAAGGCTAGTCCGACTTACTGCGCGAATCGATCCTTGAAACTTCAAGTTCACATTCCGCCGGATTCTTGCAAGTGACCAACTTCGCCTGCACACAGGTAGGACCCTCGGCATAATTCTGACACCGCCAGAAAATGACCTTGTCGTTCACGAAATCCCTCTGCGAATCGATGATCTCGGTCACCCAGAACGACGAGTCGGCCGTGTTGTAGGCATGATACTTGAGATTGGTGCCGGTGACACTGCACGCAGTGAAGAACAAGGCGACGACGATCAGCAGGAACAACGATCTCATGGATCCCTCCTCCACAATGGTTAATGGTCATACGGTAGCGAGCGAATACGAGCGACCATACCCAGAATCGATTTTGTTTTCAAATTATTTTTACGCGATCGACAGTAGCGAGGTTAGTTCAGTTTTCGTCGCAGGTGATATCGGCGAGCGTCCCGCACTCCATATGCGCGGCCACCGCCGATCCGTCGCCCACATTCACATGGACGCCGCTGTAGACATCGTCCATCTCATCGGGGATGATGAATTCGGGGATCGTCACGCGGGCGCTCTGGTAGGTCGTGCCGCTGAAGGTGAAGGAGGGCAGGACCTGATCCCATGTATTATTCTGCACACCCAGTGTCCCGGAGGGAACCGCCCAGCAGAAGGTGCCGGTGCAGGTGACATTGCCGATGCTCGACATGTTGTGGCCACAGCCGGGGCTGTCGAGTGCGTCGCCGCTCACCTGTGCCGCGGTCGAGGTCCAATTCATCCGGTCGTTATTGGGGGTGCTGGAGGTGCTGGTGTGGGCGCCGGGATAGTCGGGAACATCGCAGTCGTCCCACGCGGCGGTGGTGCCGGTGACCTGACCGATCGCGACCCCAACGCACTGACGGTCGAGCGAGAGGGAGTCGTTCTCCGGCAGACAGAGATCGGCGTTGAGCAGACAGCCCGAATCGGTCAGCGCGAGAAGCCCCAGCGAGTGGTCGACATTGGTGGTCACATTGGTCCCCGATGTCGAAACGACAAACTCTATCGGCATATAATATTCGACCAACTGCACGACCGGGTCGACGGCGGGGGCGTCGCCCGCCTCATTGGCGGTGAAACGGAGACGAACAAAACCACCGGGCCATTCGGAGGTCGAATTGAAGGGGCCCGACTGAGTGCTCGATGAGCCGTTGATGCCCGCGTTCTCCATCGTATTGCGCGAACCGGTGCCGGTCTTCACGTTGTGGAAGCGGCCCAGCGGCGTCGAGCCGTCGTAGAAACGGTAAACCACATCGCAGAACTTCTCAGCACTGACCACATCGTTGTCGGCAGCGGCATCATCGGTCACTATGCCATCGGTCACCGCGTCGTCGGTCACCGTGTCGTCGGTCACCGTGTCGTCGGTCGCGTCGTCAGTCGCGTCGTCAGTCGCGTCGTCAGTCGCGTCGTCGGTCGCATCGTCGGTCGCGTCGTCGGTCGCGTCGTCGGTCGCATCGTCGGTCGTGTCGTCAGTCGCGTCATCGGTCGCGTCGTCGGTCACGTCGTCGGTCACGTCGTCGGTCGCGTCGTCAGTCACGATGCCGTCGGTGAGCAGATCGTCGCCATCGGAGATCACCGCATCGGTATCGTTCGGCGCAACATCATCCTTCTTCGGTTTCGTGGTGCCGCTCTCGCAGGCGCTCAACAAAAGCACAGCGGCGACAATCGTGATGAACAGCGTTCTGGTCGCAAGGATCATGTTCTCCTCCCTAGGTTTCCTAATATGTATGGATCGAAAAAACAAAGGAAGATATCTCAATAAACTTCTTTTTACAATTATTCATGAAATAAAAAGCGTGCGATTTCGCACACATGGGCGATTCTTTCGATGAAAGCGGAAATGCACATTCTGGCGGAGGCGGCGTGACGTAGCGAGTGGTCTGAAAGATTTATTTTTTCGGCGGCAACGGAAAGAGCAGGCTGGTCCGCGCGCAGTAGCGGCGGTACTCATCGCCGAAATGTTCGGTCATCTCCTTCTCCTCGCGCCCGATGGTGACCCGGAACGCGCCGTAGAACACCACGCAGGTCGTCAGCACCAGCCACGACCGCATCGCCAACGCTATCGCCGGGATGAAGAAAACAAAGAACGCCGCATAGAGCGGATTGCGCGACCACCCGTACGGCCCGTCGGTGATGAGCCGCGTCTCGCGCAGACCGCGCAGAAGCCGCCGTATCGTCATGCTGTAGAAGAACGCCCCCGCCGCCGCGAGAATGAGCGCCCCGTAGCGCGCCGCATCGAACGGGATCGCGTTCACCGAGAAGAGCGCGGGATAAAGTCGGTCGATCCAGCCCGCCGCCAGCAGATACGGCAGCACCCAGAGAAATATCAGCGGCCCGCTGCCGAACGTCGAAAGTTTTTTCGCCATTTTTTATATCCCTAAAAACCTGTAGATGAAAAAAATGGTCGCGGGGTCTGGACTTGAACCAGAGACCTTCGGGTTATGAGCCCGACGAGCTACCATCTGCTCTACCCCGCAACCTCGGAAGCGCGAAAGCAGGGCCAGTATATGTTGCGCTTGCCGTTTGTCAACCTAAATTTTATCACTCGCGCGCGAATTCTTCCTCTTAACTTGATTTCGCAGACCTATTTTACTATAACTGCCCTGCACTTATTCGCGTATCCGAGGAGCGCACATGGCCACTATCGACATCGTTATTTCCGAACTGAGATCGCTGTTCCCCGATTGGGAAAGTACCGTCCCGAGCAAGATATGGCCGGTCATCGAACAGACCGCATACGAAACCGCCGTGGACGAACTGGAGGATTTCCTCGACAAGTACCGCACCGTCGGCAAGGAATGGGGCTTCCACCCCTACGCCCCCTTCGCGCGGCGCATCCTCAAGAATGTCCTCTATGTCATCACCGATCCGGTGCTCGGGGGGCTCGGGAACCTTGAAAAAGGACTCGACATGATCAAGGCGGGAAAAGCCGATCGGCTGGTACTGCTTACCAACCATCTGAGTTACGCCGACGCCAATCTGCTGGCGACCCTGCTGCAGCCCACGCTCATCGCCAAGGGGTTCGGCGACGATTTCTCGGTGGTGGTGGGGCCGAAGGTCTACAACCAGCGGTTCAAGGCGTTCTCGTCGCTCCAATTCAACAGTCTGCTCATCGCGCAGTCGCTGACGGTCGCCACGCAGGAGGCGACGCTCTCCATCCGCGAGATAGCGCGCGCCGCCAAGAAGGTGATGGGCGATATCCATGAGCAGGTGAAGGTGCTCCTGATCTTCCCCGAAGGGGGCCGTAGCCGCACCGGGAACCTGAACCGGTTCCTGCCGGGGGTCATCAAGCTCATCGAGGCGGCGGGGAACGCGGTGGTGGTCCCGGCGTCGATCATCGGCGGCAATGTGCTCCTCCCCATCAACCACAGCACGCTCCACTACGCCCGCGTCGATGTGACGGTGGGCGAACCGATACTGATGAGCGATATGCACGCCCGCTACGGCACCACCGATCAGGCGAAGCCCGATATCATGGATCACTTCGGCCGCGCGGTGGCCGCCACTATGCCGCCGGAGCGGAGAGGTCACTACGCGCAGGAGAATGGATGACCAAGCGGCTCGACGCGCTACGGCAACAATACGAGAAACAGCCCGATCTGGCGTCGCTGATCGAATATCTCGAACAGGCCTACAAGGAGAACGAGTGCCGCACCATCATCGATACGGCCGGTTCGTGGCAGGGCGGGTCGACCCCCGAACTCGATTTTTATGTCGGCGCGGCGCTCCTCACGCTCGGGCGCAAGGCCGAGGCGATACAGCGTTTCCAAGCGGTGCTGGCAGTCAACCCGAACCATTTCCGCGCGAAGAAGAAACTGGAAGAGGCCGATTCGGCCGAGGTCGCGCCCGACGGCGCGGCGGCGCCCAAGGAACTGCGTCAGATACGCCTTCCCGATATGCCGTCGCAGGAGAGCGATCACTATCAACGCATCGGACGGCGCAACATCATGATCGCCGTCGGCGCCGTCATCGCGCTGATCCTGCTGGCGGTGATTCTGGCCGGAGAGTCCACCAGCGGCGTCGAGAAGCTCACCGCCGATCCGGAGGCGACGCTCTGGCCGCTGACCTATACCGATTTCGAGCGGCGTAGCGAAGAACTGCGGCGCGTGGAGGAACAGTTCTCCACCGAGGACGCGCCGCGCAAGGCGTTGTTCTATCTCTCCGCGTTCACCGCGCTTGATTACACCATGCTGGATCGTAAAGAGATCGTGACGCAGGCGCGGTTCTACTTCACCCTCACGGTGGAGAAGGACGAAACGATGGTGGGCCTGATGAATTATATCGACGGCCGCGATCCCTCATCGCCGCTCGCGAAGGGGCATCGGCTCGCTGCGGGGTGGCCGGGGAACAAAAAGGAACTCGCGACCTACACGCCGCAACCGCGCGACACGGTGACCGGCGCCGGGCTTCGCGCCGCGTGGTATGACGCACTGTTGCTTTACCGCGGCGAGAAGTATGACGAGTCGCTGAAATTGACCGGCGCGATACTCGCCGAATTCCCGATGGTGGAACTGGCGCAGAAACTGCGCGTCGCCGCGATCGCCCGGAAGGCCCAAAAGCAGGACGCCGGCGCCGATTCGACGCGCCTCCTTTCGGAAGAACAGATCAGGACCTTTACCGAGACGCTCTCCCGCTGGCGGGTTGACAGCGAGGAGCGGGCGTTGCTGTCGGAAGCCTATATCGCCCTCGGTCAGGCAGCGCAGCGTCCCGAACTAGAGCGCGAAGGTTTCTATCTCGGCTGTCCCGGAAGATATTTCTGCAACGATACGCTCCTCTCGTTCATGGACAACGGTCGCACCGAAGAGGCGAAACGGATGGCGCTCTACGTCAAGGAGATGAAGGGGAACGCCCGTGACGCATCGGACCTGCGCATGGTCATGCGGGCCGCCCATCGCGACCGGGATTACGGCAACTGTTATTTCGCCTTCAAGGAGCTCCAACAGTTCTTCCCCGACAGCGTCGACCGCGCAATGATGATCGATGCGGCCGAATGTTGCGAGAAGGAGAACTATCTGGAAGAGGCGCTCGAACTCTATGAAAAAACGTTGGACGGCGACACCGATCCGGCCCGCGCGGCGAAGATAGCGGAGATGCGCTACCTGCTGCGGCATGATCCCCAAAGCGCGCAGGAACTCAAAGCGCTCGCCGACAAGAATCCCGAATCGGCGCCGGTGCTCAATTCTTATCTGACGGTCCTGCTCAAGGCGGGGAACCAGTCGGAAACCTCCCCGGTGCTCGACCGGGTCTACAAGTTCACCGAACCCGCCAAGCGGCTGGCGATCATCGAACGCTATCTGCAGGCGGGGCTGGTGACGCGCGCCATCGAACTGCTGATCGACAACCGCGACCGGCGCGAGATGCGCGAACGGCTCTACGACCTCTATAATCACTACTTCCTTTTCGACGCGGCCGATGCGGTCGCCGGGAAGGAGGAGTTCGCCACGACCGCGTTCTGGCGGCTTGTCCGCACCGAATACGACCGGCTGACGGCCGACACCGCCGCCGAGGTGGGCGAAAAACTGGAGAAGTTGGAATCGGACCGTCAGTTGAAATGTTTCTCGCCGCTCTTATACCTCAAGGCCGAGGCGTTCCGCCGCGCCGGGAACACCAACAAGACCTTCGCGATGATCGACGGGATGCTCGAATGCGACCGGAACTATCTGCCGGGGCTCATCTTCGCCGCCGAGATATCCTACTATCAGGGCGACACGAAACGGGCCATCGCCGGGGTCAAGTATCTGCTGGAGCGGGAACGGTATCTTTCCCCCGGCACGTTCATGTACCATAACTACCTAACGCTGCTGCTGGCCGAACTCTACATCGGTTCGGGCAACGAGATAAAGGGGCTCAATTTCCTGACGGCCAACCTCGACCGCTCCCTGCCGTTCGGCAAGCGGGAACGCGAGAAACTTCAGGACATCTACGACAAGTCGAAGATCGTACTCAAGAAGCGCATCGAGAAGCTCATCGACGAGCGCTTCCGCTAGACATCACAGGAGGCAATCCCCATGGAGTATCGTCCCGCAGAGATCGAACCGAAATGGCAGAAACGGTGGATAGACGACCGCGTCTTTTCCTACCGCGGCAAATCAAGCGATAAGCCGAAATACTACATGCTCGAGATGTTCCCCTACCCCTCGGGCCGCATCCACATGGGCCATGTCCGTAACTACTCCATCGGCGATGTGGTGGCGCGTTACTGGACGCGGCGCGGGTTCAATGTGCTCCATCCCATCGGCTGGGACGCCTTCGGACTGCCGGCCGAGAACGCGGCGATAGAGCATAAGACCGCCCCGGCCGTCTGGACCTACAAGAACATCGACAATATGAAAAGCCAGCTCAAGAAGCTCGGTTTCTCCTACGACTGGGAGCGCGAGATCGCGACCTGCCGCCCCGAATACTACCGCTGGGAACAACTCTTTTTCATCGAGATGTGGGAGAAGGGGCTGGTCTACAAGAAAGAGTCAGAGGTCAACTGGTGCGAGAAGTGCGCAACGGTGCTGGCCAACGAACAGGTCGAGGAGGGCGTCTGCTGGCGGTGCGATTCGACCGTGACCAAGAAGAAGATAGACCAGTGGTTCTTCAAGATAACGGCCTATGCCGATGAACTGCTCCGCGATCTGGACAACCTCCCCGGCTGGCCCGAACATGTTAAGGAGATGCAGCGCAACTGGATCGGGAAGAGCGAGGGGGCCTACATCGACTTCGCGACCGATGAGGGCGGCAAGCTGACCGTCTTCACCACCCGTCCCGATACGCTCATGGGGGTCACCTTCGTTTCGATGGCGGTCGAACATCCGCTGGCGGAAGAGATACTGGCGGGCGCGAAGGATAAACACGAGATGGCCGCCTTCATCGAAGAGGTCAAATCGTTCCACGCCGCCAACGTCCGCGACGACAACTACGAGAAGAAAGGCTACTTCACCGGCAGATATCTCACGCACCCGGTCACCGGCGCGAAGGTGCCGCTCTACTTCGCCAACTTCGTGCTGGCGGGCTACGGCACCGGCGTGGTCATGGCGGTCCCGGCGCACGATCAGCGCGATTTCGAGTTCGCGCAGAAGTACGGTCTGCCGATCAAAGTGGTCATAGAACCCACGGATAAGAAACTCGCGCTGCCGCTTGCCGAGGCCTACACCGAACCGGGCATCATGGTCGATTCGGGCGAGTTCACCGGCACGCCGTCGGAAGAGGGCAAGAAGAAGGTGTCGCAGTGGCTGGTCGCCCATAAGAAAGGGGCGGTCGGCATCAACTTCCGCCTGCGCGACTGGGGTATCTCGCGCCAGCGCTACTGGGGCTGTCCGGTCCCGATGGTGAAATGCGAGAAATGCGGCATGGTGCCGGTCAAGAAAAGCGATCTGCCGGTGCGGCTCCCCGAAGATGTCCGCTTCTCCGGCGTCAATTCGCCGATAAAGTCGATGCCGTCGTTCTATGAGACCACCTGTCCGACCTGCGGCGGCAAAGCGATCCGCGAGACCGATACGATGGACACCTTCGTCGAATCGTCGTGGTATCACCTGCGCTACTGCGACCCGCACAACGATAAAGCCCCCTTCGACAAAGGCGAGGCGGCCCACACGATGCCGGTGGACCAGTACATCGGCGGGGTCGAACACGCGGTGATGCACCTCCTCTACACCCGTTTCTTCACCAAGGTGCTGGCGGACCTCGGCTATGTGCCGTTCCGCGAACCGGTGAAGAACCTCCTCACGCAGGGGATGGTCTGCATGGAGTCCTACAAGGCGGGCGACGACTATCTCTACCCCGAAGAGGTCGAATGGCGCGACGGGAAGCCCTTCAGCGTGAAGGACGGCGCGCCGGTGAACGTCGGCCGCATCGAGAAGATGTCCAAATCGAAGAAGAATGTCATCGATCCCGATAAGATGGTGGCGAAATACGGCGCCGACACGGCGCGCATCTTCATCCTCTTCGCCGCGCCGCCCGAAAAGGATCTCGAATGGTCGGCCGACGGCGTCGAAGGATCGTCCCGTTTCATCATCCGCGTCTGGAACATCGTGACGGGGAACCTCGACCTCATCCGCGCCTACCCCGACGAAAGGGGTCAGGCAACTAGTGCGCCTGACCCCGTACCCGGCCCCTTCGCCGACCTGTTCCGCAAGACCCACCAGACCATTCAGAAGGTGCGCGACGAGATAGAGCGCTTCCACTTCAACACCGGCATCGCCGCCATCATGGAACTGGTGAACGCCGCCTATAAAGTAAAACCGGAGACCGACGAGGAGAAGCGGGTCTTCGCCTTCACCCTGCGGACGGTCGTCGATCTGCTCAACCCCTTCGCGCCGCACATCACCGAAGAACTGTATCAACTCTGCGGCGCGCCCGATACGCTCCTCTCCCAGCGCCCCTACCCCGATTTCCGCGCCGATGCGCTCGTCGGCGACACCAAGGAGATCGTCGTGCAGGTCAACGGCAAGGTGCGCGACAAGATAACGGTCCCCACCGCGGCCACCAAAGAGGAGGTCGAGGCGGCGGTCCGGGCGAAGGACTTCTCGAAGTTCCTCAACTCCGGCTCGATAAAGAAGATCATCTACGTCCCCGACAAACTCCTCAACGTGGTCGGCTGATGGCGGCGAGAACGAAAAAGTCCCCAAAAAAGAACACCGCTCCAACCACCGCTAAAACGAATCAACACGATCTCTACCCGGCGATAGCCGCAGTTCTTCACGAAGCACGCCGTAAGGCATACCGCGCCGTCAATTTCGTCATGGTCGAAGCCTATTGGAACATCGGCCGCATGATCGTCGAAGAAGAACAGAGGGGAAAAGGACGAGCCAAATATGGCGCTCTTTTATTAGAAAATCTGGCCACCCGTCTTTCGGCAGAGTTCGGCAAGGGTTTCAATGTTACGAATCTCAAATATTTCCGACAATTCTATTTGCTGTTCGCGGCAACGACATGGGAAGAGATTCGTCACTCACTGCGTGACGAATTGACATGGACCCATTATCGAACGCTCCTGCGAATTGAAAAAACACAGTCACGCGACTGGTATATGCAGGAAGCAGCCGAACAGAACTGGAGCACCCGCGCATTGGAACGGCAGATCAATTCGTTGTACTACGAACGGCTGCTCATGAGTCGCGACAAGAAAACGGTCAAGGCGGAGGCGAAGAAGAAACTCGCGCCGCTTATCACCGAACCGCACGATTTCATTAAAGACCCTTATGTGCTTGAGTTCCTCGGCATGAAGGATGCCGTCTCTTTCAGGGAAACGGAACTTGAACAGTCCATCATCGACAAGTTGCAGGCATTTATGCTTGAACTGGGAAAAGGGTTCGCCTTCGTCGCCCGGCAACAGCGTATAAGCACCGAAAGCAAACATTTCTTTGTCGATCTGGTTTTCTATAACTATATCCTCAAATGCTTTGTGCTCATCGACCTCAAGACCGGCGAACTGACCCATCAGGATGTCGGTCAGATGGATATGTATGTTCGGCTGTATGAGGAGAAATACAAAGGCGCCGACGACAACCCCACAATCGGCATTATCCTGTGCACCGAAAAAGATGCGACCGTGGTCAAGTACTCGGTGTTGGGAGAAAACAAGCGGCTTTTCGCCGCCAAATACAAACTCTATCTGCCGACCGAAAAAGAATTGCGGGAAGAGATCGAGCAACAGAAGGCACTCTTCATCAGAGAACGAGGGATCGGGTATGAGAGCCGCTAGTTTCCCGCCGCAGGCGACCGACTTCATCGACTTCAAGAACGACGGCGGGGTACAGATATTCTACTCGACCGAACGGTTCCTTATCCGCGAGATAAAAAAGAGCGCCGTGGCGGCGACGCAGGCGACCGGCGCCGAAGCGGCGCTCTTCGACGCGGCCGAATCGGGGCACACCCGCGAGGCGGTCGGATCGTCGCGCGAGATCGGCTTTTTCGGCGGCCGCAAGGTGGTCATCCTCGACTACGCCGAGGAACTGTTGGAAAAGAAGCAAGAGAAGGCGCTGAAGCTCGTCGAGACGGCCATCGCCCAACCCGAACCGGCGAATCTCTTCATCATCCTCTTCAACGACATGGACAAACGGACCAAGTTCTACAAGGAACTGTCAAAGAATAAAACGCTCTTCCACGAACTCTTTCCGCCCGAGAAGCCGGAACTTTCGGCCTTCATCGTGGCGCAGTTCGGCCCGGTGAAACCCGACCAGAAACTCGTCGCCCACTTCATCGCCAAGGAGAACAGCGACCTTTTCTACATCGAATCGGAAGTGACCAAACTGCGTCTCTGGGCCGACAGCAGGGGGAAGAAAAGCATCACGCTCGCCGAGGCCGACGGCATCCTCTCGTCGTTCGGCGAGGAGAAGATATTCCGCATCATGGATATCCTCGTGAAGGGCGACAAGATGCGTGCGATCGAACTCTACCGCGATCTCAAGGTGGCCGAGGGGGAGATGAAGATACACCCGGTCATCATCACCCTGCTGCTCAAACATTTCCGCATCGTTCTGGACGGCCGCGTGCTTCAGAGCAAGAAACGGGACGCCGACATCCCGGCGCTCATCCAGTCGAACAACGCCTTTTATCTGAAATATAACTTCGCCGAGGTCTTCGCCCGCTACAAGAACCGCACCATCGTGTCGGCGCTCCATGACGCCGCCGAACTGGAACTGGGGATGAAGGGGGTCTATGGCGTGGCGATGCCCGATGTCAGTTCATCGGTCGAGCAATTTATGCTGAAGTACTTCTAGGCTTTTACATTCACCACGACATTCCGGAAGCGGGCGGGGGCGGTCTTGTGAGACAGTTGCATCGCCTGTCCCGGTTCACCCTTGCCGCAGAAGAAGGTGCCCCAGTACTTCCATTCGCTTTCGGAACAGACCGCGTCGCACGAATTCCAGAATTCGGTCGTGATGCCGTAGTAGGTCGGTTCCTTGACGATGCCGGTTATCTTCCCCTGCTCTATCTTCCACCCGATCTCGGTGGTGAACTGGAAGTTGTTGCGGCTGTCGTCTATCGACCAGGTCTTGGTGAGGTCAACGAGGTAGCCCTTCTCGGTGTCGGCGATGAGGTCTTTCAGCGACCCCGCCGTCCCCGGCATGAGGTTGAGGTTGTTCATCCGGATGAGCGGGATATCGGAGCCGTGGACCGCGAGCATGTTGGAGCTCGGTTCAAGCCCAAGCAGGGCGGCCGTTTCACGCGATGTCTGGAGATCGACGAGCAGCCCTTCCTTTATTATAGTGGCACGTTTGGCCGGGACGCCGTCGTCGTCGGTGAGGTTGAAGCCGATGCCGGTCTCGTCGGTCGAATCGGCCACCACCGTCATCTGCGGCGATCCGTAGCGCAGTTTCCCGATGTGTTCCGGCTTCACGAAGGTCTTCCCGGCGTAACTGATCTCCATGCCGAAGATGCGATCGGCCTCGGTCGCGTGGCCCACCGATTCGTGCAGTTGAAGCGCGAGTTGCGAACCGCCGATGATGAGGTCGGCCCGTTCTTCCGCGATGCGCGGCGCGTCGAGCAGCTGATCGGCCTCGGCGATGATCGTCTCGACATGCTCGGGGAAGGCGAAATCGCGCATCACCTCGAACCCGCCGGCGCGCGCCGCCATCATCCCGGGCCAGGTCCGCGACATGACGGCGTTCCCGTCGGAGGCAAGCACCGACATCTCGGGGTTGACATGCCAGCGCGTCGTTTCGACGAAGGTCCCTTCGCTGTTGGCGTATATCTTATACTGGCGGCGGAATTCGGCCTCGAACCGGCTGTAGATGGTCCGTTTCCCGCCGGTGAGTCCCTGCACGATCGGCATGAACCAGCCGATCTTGTCGGCGTAGGACATCGTGAAGGGATCTTCCTTGGGCGCGATGACGCGGCTGCCGACCACCGCCTTCTGCGCCGGGAATTCTATCGCGCTGCGGCGGAACCGGCGCGACTCTTCAGCATTGCGGAAGGCGGCCGATATCGCAGCATCGATGCTCTTGGCCGACAGGTCGTTGGTCCCGGCGAATCCGAACACCCCGCCCACCAGCACCCGGATGCCGATGGATACATTGTCCTGCGAGAGGCCGTAGTCCTTGAGACTGCCGCGCTCGAACGAGAAACTCTCGCTGTCGGTCACCGTCAGCCGCACATCGGCGAACTGCACCCCGCGCTTCATCACGCGGTCCAGTATGTTCTGCACTCGTTTTTTCATCGCCGCCTCCTATATCGTCCGGGTGGAGGAACTGATCTTGAAGCCTTTCGTGAGGATGTGCGGCACGAGCCCCGCCGAGATGTCGAACTCGAAGTAGTTGTCGGAATTGGGGACCACCTGCTGGTCGCTGCCGACCGCCGCGAGGTTCTCGAAGACCGACGATATTTTGACCGTGTAGCGGAGGTTGTTGACCACCTTGACCACCTTCCCCTTCTCTATCAGGAAGGTGCCGTCGCGCGTGAGCCCCGTCACCGAGGTCTCCTTGCGGTTGATGAAGTTCATGTAGTGAAGGTTGGCGATGTAGAGCCCGCGGTCGACCCCCGCGATCATCTGTTCGAGCGGCTCGCTGCCCGGCTCCATCACCAGCGCCGCTACGCCGACCGACCCGTTCTTGGGGCGGTTCAGTTTATGGGCGTAGTAGTGGTTCATCACGAAATCGCGGAACACCCCCTTGTCGATGAAGGAGAGCGGCCGCGCGATGTGGCCGTCGCCATTGTAGGGGAACGGAATGAGTTGCGGATGGTCGGGACGCGACGCGACGGTGAGAGCGGGCGGGAAGAGCGGCTTCCCCTCCTTGCCCTCAAAGAAACTAACGCCGCCATCGAGCGCCTGTCCGTAGGCCGCCGACAGGAGATACGACAGGAAGGTATGGACCGCCTGCGGGCCGAGGATGACGGTGTAGTCGCCCGGGGCGACATCGGTGATGGGGAGCGTCGCCCATTTCATCTTGCGGGCCAGTTCGGCCATGAACGCGGCGGGGTCGAGGCCGTCAAGCGAGGTGCCACCGAAGGAGTTGATGACCGTCACGCCGGTGTCGCGCTTCACCGCCTTCATGTCGAGCATGAGCGGCGAGACGAATATCCGCTTGTCGAGCCCGTTGGACTGGAGCAGGAAGCCGTCGGAATTGACGGTGATGAAGGTGCCGTAGATATCGAAGCCGAGCGGGCCGGCCGCCGCGGCCGCCTGTTCGAGTATGTCGAGTTTGCGCGACAGCGGCGCCGAATCGGCCGCTTTCACGAAGCCGTGGTAGTCGTACTGCGTCGGGTCGTCCTCGAAACTGGTGAAATCGGGATCGGGCGGCAGATCGTTCAGCAGGCTCACCGCCCGTTCGACCATCGCGGTGGCCTTCGCGCCGTCGGGGTCGGCTATCTGGAACGAGAACTTCCGCTTCTCGCGCTCCACCGTGCCATTCAGCACCACCGTCCGCTTCGAGATGTTGTAGTTCGCCTGACTGCGATAGAACCGCAGGAAATCGGTCTCCCAGTCAAGGTAGCGGAACCGGAACCCGTACCCCGGGAACCGCGCCATGATCTTTTTGAGTTCACCCTTCAACCTATCCATGAGCACCTCCGCAAGAACAACGGAAGACTATAGCCGCGCTGTCCGAGAAATGCAAAAAAGAAAGAAGTGCGGTGTGATCAAACTTGAATATTATGCCTTATCGTCGCCGATGAAACGATAGACCAGCGCGCCCAACACGGCGCCGATTATCGGGGCGACCCAGAAGAGCCACAACTGTTCCAGCGCCCAGCCGCCGGCATACAGCGCCACGCCGAGACTACGGGCCGGGTTGACCGAGGTGTTGGTGACCGGGATGCTGATGAGGTGGATAAGGGTAAGACCGAGGCCGATGGCGATCGGAGCAAAACCCTGCGGCGCACGCTTGTCGGTCGCCCCCATGATGATGAGCAGGAACATCATGGTCATGACTATCTCGGTGATGAGCGCGGCCATCAGCGAATAACCGCCGGGCGAATGCTCGCCGTAGCCGTTCGACGCGAACCCGCCCGCCAGATCGAAACCGACCTTACCGGTGGCGATAAGGTAGAGAACACCGCCGGCGACTATACCGCCGAGGACCTGCGCGACGATGTAGGGAAGCAATTTATTCGCGGGGAAACGACCGCCCGCCCACAGTCCGATGGAGACCGCCGGATTGAGATGACAACCGGAGATGTGACCGATCGCGTAGGCCATGGTCAGGACCGTCAGGCCGAACGCAAGGGCGACTCCGGCGAAACCGATACCGAAACCGGGGAACGCGGCCGCCAGCACGGCACTGCCGCAACCGCCGAGCACCAACCAAAAGGTTCCGAAGAATTCAGCGCCATACTGCTTCATGTCTTTCCCTCTCCGTAAATAATAAAGCCCAAGAAACAGGCCGAGTCTATCCCTTCCGGGAAGGGTAAGCAAGTTTTCGGAAAGTAATGTTTTGCGCTCAACCGCCCCAGCGGTAGCGGGCGAGGCAGTAAAGCGCGCGCAGGCCGTCCTTGAGACCGACCTTTTTCCCCTCGGCGTAACTGCGGGGCTTGTACGATATCGGCACCTCGGCATAGCGCAGGCCGTCGCGTTTGGCGAGCCGCGCCAGTTTCAGCGTTATCTCCGGCTCGATGCCGAACCGCTCTTCGTGCAGGTCGAGGCTTTTGAGGAGATCGGCGCGGATCAGTTTGTAGCAGGTCTCCATGTCGGTTATCGGAAGACCGGTCAGCAGGCGCGAAAAGAACGAAAGGCTCTTATTGGCGGCGATATGCAGGAATGTCGCCCCGTCGTTGCCGGCGATGAAGCGGGACCCGTACACGATGTCGGCGCCGCCCCGCGCCGCCGCCATGAGCGCCGGAATGTCGGCGGGGTCGTATTCAAGGTCGGCATCCTGAAAAAGTATCCAGTCGCCCGTCGCCGCGGCGATACCGCTGCGGACCGCCGCCCCCTTTCCGCGGTTCAATGGATGGGTGACCAGCCGGATATCTCCCTTTTCAGCAAGCGGCGCCAGCACCGCGCCGGTAGCGTCGGTCGAGGCGTCGTTGACCACCACGATCTCGCCGATGGGGCCCGACGGCGCGAGGAAAGAACGCAACTGTCCGATGACCGTGCCGATGGTCGCCTGCTCGTTGTAGGCCGGGACGATGACGGTCAGGAGCGTACCGTTATTGCGACTCATGGCAGTATCCCTCCGATCGGCGGCGTTGTTCTCTTCTGGTGGATCGGCGACCGCAGGGGGAGGATGCGGAACACCCCCGCCGAACGGTCGAAGTCGGCCTTATAATATGAGCGGCCGGGAAAGGCCCGCTGAAAATCATCGGTCAACGGGAATCCCGTGCGGTAACATCCGTAGACGATCCGGTCGCGCAGAAGCGGGTCGTGCCGCACATAGAACGGCCCGTCGTACTGGGGGGTGCGGCCCAGCAGGACCACCGCCCGTTCATGGGTCGGTATCCTCTCCTCGATCGCCCGGTTCAGCGAGAACCGCTCGGCCACCACGGCGGATACCCCGTTACAGCGGTCGATGAGCTGTTGGTGGAACGGGACGGTCACCGCGACCGCGAAAAGCAGGTACAGGAACGCGCCGTGTCCCTGCGTGAACCGGCGCGCAAGATACTGTATCAGTGCGGCCGCAGCGTAGAACCAGCACCAGATGACCGGATAATAGTAGCGCGCCCCGAAACTGTCGCCGCCGAAAAAGGGATGGAACGCATAGCCGACGATGAACAGGAGCGGCAACAAAAGGACGATCCTCTCTGAACGGCGCATCTTCCGGGACCGTACAGAGAAATAGATCACGGCCAGCACCATGACGGCGGCCGACGACCATGCCGCCTGCTGACCCAACCAGTGCACCGTTATCTCGCTGAGTCCGCGCCCGAACAGCTGGTCGGCGGTGAGCGTCAGTTCGGCCATCACCTCGCCGCCGGCGTCGTATATCCGGTAGGGCGAAAGGAAGAACGAGCCGGTATAGAGTTTCTGATATCCGAGAAAAAGAAACGCGCCGATCGCTCCGCCGCCGATGAGGGCGAGCCATTCACCCCAGCGCGCCGCCCAGCGGCGCAGGAGCGCCCGGCGGTCGGGTCCCGCCGCGAGATCCCACAGGTGATAACAGACGATCGCCGCCGCCGTCAGCAGAGCGTCATAAGGCCGCGCCAGAAGCAGGAGGCCGACCAGCAAACCAATGATGAACGCGTAACGCCGCCGCCCTCCGTTATCGCGCGACCGTTCGTTCAGGATCAGCGCAATGACCGTAGCAAGTATGAGACACATCGACAACGGGTGCGAGAAATAGCTCGCCGCATGGAATATCACCGTGGTCGCGAAAAGGAACGGGATCGCCGTCAGCAGCGGCACTCGCCAGCCGCCCGACAGGAGGCGGGCGCACCACAGCAACAACAAAAAAGCGGCCATCGTCACGGCGATATTGGCCCATTCGGCGTGGTTGAAGGCAAGAGCGGCGGCGATGGCCAGCGCGGTCAACGGCGGATACTTCGAATATTCGCGGTCTTCCTGCACGACGACATGATGCCGCGGGAATGATCGCTGCAACTCCGCAGGAAGCGGTTCTTTCCACAGGTCGCCTTGGGCGAAGATCTGTCCCTGATAGAGCGTGCTCGCCTCATCGCCCGAGTATGCATACCCCTTGAGAACGGCGTGATGGATGAAGAGCGCCGAGAACGCGATCAGGAGAAACGCGACGATCGCCATATCGGCGATCAACGCCCACCGTATGGCGGGACTTTTGACCCGTAGCGCCAGAACGCCGAAGGCTCCCCCGATAGCGGCGCCCGCTAAAAAAACCCAATACAGCGTACCCGCCGCCCGGCCGATGTCGGTGATGTCCAGCATCACTGTCCGCTATCTGAAAATGATATCCTATTCGTAGGCCGCGTGGCCGTTATGCCCGTTACGATACTTTTCCTCGAATCTGCGGAAGACATCCTTGTCGACAAGGAATTCGAGTATCTTCCCGTCGATGTCACCGTTCTCGGCCTGCCGACGCAGGATGCCGATGGTCTGTTCGTAGGGCATCCGCTCTTTGTAGGGCCGGTCGCGCGCCGAAAGCGCCTCATACAGATCGGCGATGGCGAGGATACGCGACTGGAACGGTATCTTGTCGGCCCCTACGCCGGTGGGGTAGCCCTGACCGTTCAGCTTCTCGTGATGCTGCACCGCATAGAGCGCGACATTTTTCAGGTGGTCGGGGAATGAGAGTTTTTCGAGCATTCGGGTGGTCCAGACGGCGTGCTCCTTGACCTTCTCGATCTCTTCCTCGGTCAGAGATCCGCGCCGGATGACGAGGTTGCGCAGTTCGTCGTCCGAAAGCATCCGCGTCTCGTGACCGGCGACCGGCAGGCGGCGGCCGGCTATCTCGCGCAGGCGGCGGATGTCGTCATCACGCATATCCTCCACCGGGCGGTTCTTATCGCGGATGAACTGCAGATCGGCCATCAGCCGCTCCGCATCGGCACTCTTTCCGGCTTTGACCAGTTCCTCGGCCGCACGGGTGAAGCGCTCCTCGATGAGATGTATACGGTCGAGCACCACCTTGAGTTTCGTATCCTTGTCCATCACCCACTCGGGAGTGGTCACTTTGCCGATATCGTGCAACCACCCGGCGAGCCGTATCTCCTCGAGTTCGTTCTCGGTGAAACGGATATCGGGAAATACTTCGGTGTCGTCGTGTATCGCTTTGGCTATCTCGATGTTGAGCTTCGCCACCTTCTGAATGTGGTTGCCGGTGTAGTGCGATTTGGCGTCCATCGCGACCCCCAGCACCTCAATGACCGAATTGAACAGCGCGCGGGTGTCCTCGAGAAGTTTTGTCTTCTCTATCGCCACCGCCGCCATCGAGGCCATCGCCTCCACCAGCGCCACCGATCCCTCGTCGAACGGAGTCACTTCGCGGGTCCCCTGCTCCATCGCGTTGACGAGTTGGAGTACGCCGGTCACTGCGCCGAGATGGTTCTTCATCGGAACAACCAACATCGACTGCGAACGGTAACCGGTGATGGCGTCGTATTTGCGCGGCCCCGAGAAATCGAACTCCTTCGACTCGTAGACATCGGCTATCGTGACGGTCTTGCCGAGTATGGCGGCATAGGCGCACACATTATCCTTTTTGAGTTCGACCGATTCGAGATCGATGCGATGGCCGCTCTCGCCCCCCCGATGGATGCCAAGCGTCGAGTTCTGGATGATGGTGAACCGAAGCCGCCCGTCGGCCAGCAGATAAAGCGTCCCGCCGTCGGCGCGGGTCAGTTGGCGCGCTTGGAACACGATCATATCGAGCAGACGGTTCAGATTGTTCTCGGCCGACAGCGACACGCCGATCTTGACGAGCGTATCGAGCTGGTACTTGAATTGTGTGGACATCTGGCGGTAGTCGCGGGTCATGATCGGAGCATCCTCATGCAAAAACGGTCGACTATAACAGGCATTGCTCCACGAAATCAACATTTTCTTCACAAAAGCGAAGGTTCGGGCTATAGTGCTCCCGTTACCGATGGATCGGGAGGATCCTCATGAAGAAACTGATCGTTCCAGCCCTCGTCGGCGCGCTCCTCGTCGCCTGCGCCTCGTCCAACAACAAACTGCTCGATCAGCAGCTCCGGCCGCGCTCGGACGATATCAGCCTGTGTTATATACAGGTTCTGCGGACCGATCCGGCGGCGAAGGGCGAGATCGAGATATCCATCGCGGTGGACGGCGCCGGGAAGGTCATCGCCGCCGATCTTGTGAAGAACACCTTTCCCGACGATCGGGTCGGCGCCTGCGTCGCCGCGGTCATAAAAAGCGTCTCCTTCCCGCCCACTAATCAGAACAAGACCACCACCTTCTCCTACCCGATCATGTTCACCTCGGAAACACCGGAACATAAACAATAACAGGAGGCCGTGATGTGCCGCATCATCCTGCTTTCAACCCTTATCGCGCTGGTGATCGTCTCCTGCGCCGAAGAGGCCCTGCCGCAGGCGGAGGCCGAGAAGTATGTGCGCGACACCGTCGCCAAGATGCCCGCCCCCGGCGTTTCGGTCTACCTCGGCGCGATGACCGACGAAGGTTATGTGCCGACCTACCGCGCCATCGCGGCCGACAAGAAGTACCTCGTCTTCGAGGAGTCGGTCTTCATCAAGGAGGCGAACCGCTCCATGCCGCGCATCACCCTGACCGACGAAGGAAAGAAACTCTTCGTCTGTGAAAAGAACCGCTGCGCCGCGCCGGTCTGTGCGCTTAGCGTGGCGAAGGTCGATCCGCCGGTCAAGGTAGGAAAGGAATGGCATGTGACCTACACCACCGAGACAAAATGCGAAGGGGCCGCCTACACATCGCTCAAGGCGCTCGCCGACCGGCAATTCATAAAACCGGAGACCCAACAGGGGAAGATCATCCTTTCAAAGAATCAGACCGGCTACGATGTCCGGCTCCCCTGATCGCTTGTTGTATAAAAAATTGCTTTTTTGCGCGCCGGAGTACTATAGCCCAGAGCCTTATAGCGCGCCCTTGGAGGCAACGGGATGCTTCAGTTCGACCTGACGGTTTTTCTCGTCCAGTGTGCCCTCTTCCTTTTTTTCCTCTTTTTCTTCAACCGTTTCGTTCTCTCCCCGATATTCGCGGTGCTTGAACGGCGGCGGAAAATGCTCAATACCGAGAACGAACACGCCTTCGAATCGCGACGCACCAGCGCCGAACTCAAGGAACGCTACCGCCGCGAGATCGAGGAGGTCCACCGGCAAGGCGGCGTTCTGCTGGTCAACACCAAGGCGCGGGCCACCGCCGAGTCGCAGGTATATCTCGAAGAACTGCACCGCAAGATGCAGGATCTGGTGGAGTCGAAAAAAAGCGACATCGAAGAGCTTCGTCTCTGCACCTCGGATGAACTGGAGGAAAAACGAAGCGAGATGCTCGACACTCTGTCGCGCGCCCTCTGGGGACGAGGCAACTCATGAAACGGGCGTTCCCTCTCATCCTGACAGTGATACCTTTCATCGCGACGGCGGCTGAACACGCGGGACGATTCAAGCCCGAGATCATGCTCCTGTTCGCCCTCATCAACTTCGCCCTCTTCGCCGGGATACTCGTCAAACTGACCGGCCGGAAACTCAGTTCGTTCTTTTATGCGCGGGAACGGGCAATCGTCGAGGAATTCGAGAAATATCAGCACACCTACGAGGATGCCGAGCGTGAGATCGCCTTCCTGCGGCGCAAGGTGGATGGACTTCCCGCCGAAAAGAAACAACTCATGGAAACCTATGAACGGCAGGCGATCCACCTGTACGACGACATCATGAACAATGCGCGGATACAGGCCGAGTTCATCCAGAAGGAGGCCGAGCGGACCCTGCGCGACGAAACGGATCGCTGCCGCGCCAATATCGTAAGCGACTTCATCGCCTCCCTTCTTGCCGAGCTGAAGACGCGCGCGGGATCACTGGATGAATCGGCGCGTCGCGCACTGGTTCGTGAATTCGACCGTCTGACCGCGAGGCCGGGATGAGCCATTCTATTTTCCGCTATGCCGCCGCGCTGTGCGACACGATCGCGACGATACCTCCGACCGAAGCCGCGGCTATCCTTTCGAGCGGACATGCGTTGAGCCGACTGATGGAAGAGGACCGTGAACTTTCCCGTTTTTTCGCCTCGCCCGCCTTCTCCGTTGAGGAAAAAGATATTATGGCGCGCGAGATCGCGCGGCGATCAGAGATTGATCCACTCCTGCAGAATCTCTTCTTTACGCTGGTCCAACAACGTCGCACCGCCGAATTGGGCGCCATCATCGCGATGGCCGAACGCCGGTATCACCAGCGGCAGGGGATCGTCGAGATCGAACTGCGCACCGCCGACCCGCTGACCGACGAAGATATCGCCGGCCTGCGCCCGACCCTCACCCGTCTGTTCGGAGAACGACTGTATATACGCCGGGCGGTCGATCCGGCGCTTCTGGGCGGGATCGTCGTCCGCACCGGGACATTGCTCCACGATGCGTCACTCGCGGGACAGATACGACGGCTGAATACCTATCTTAATAAAGGAGAACGGCACGATGCATGACCTGCCGCTCAAGAACGGGGAAATCGGAAAACTACTGCGCGAAAAGATCGCTCACTTCGAGAAACGGCTCGAGACGCGCGAGGTCGGATCGGTCATATCGGCCGGCGACGGCATCGCCCGGATCTACGGTCTGGATAATGCACTCGCCGGTGAGATCGTCGAGTTCGCCGGTGGAGTGAACGGTATGATACTCAACCTCGAGGAAGGGGCGGTCGGTGTCGCCGTTATGGGCGATTACGAGCACATCCGCGAAGGGGACGAGGTGAAGCGGACCGGACGCATCATGTCGGTGCCGGTCGATGATGCGATGATCGGCCGCGTGCTCGACGCGCTCGGCGAACCGATCGACGGCCGCGGTCCCCTGCCGGTCGGCAAATTCCGCCCGGTCGAGGTCAAGGCGCCCGGCATCGTCAAGCGTCAGCCGGTCAAGGAACCGCTTCAGACCGGGCTCAAGGCGATAGACGCGATGATCCCCATCGGCCGCGGCCAGCGCGAACTCATCATCGGCGACCGCCAGACCGGCAAGACCGCCATCGCCATCGACACCATCATCAACCAGAAGGGCGGCAACGTCATCTGCATCTATGTCGCCATCGGCCAGAAACAGTCGACCGTCGCGCAGGTCGTCGACAAGCTCCGCCAGCACGGCGCGATGGACTATACCATCGTCATCGCCGCGACCGCCAGCGATCCGGCGCCGCTCCAGTTCATCGTCCCCTACTCCGGCGCCACCATCGGCGAACACTTCCGCGACAACGGCAAACATGCCCTCATCATCTACGACGACCTCTCGAAACACGCGGTCGCCTACCGCCAACTGTCGCTTCTCCTGCGGCGTCCCCCGGGCCGCGAAGCCTATCCGGGCGACGTCTTCTACCTCCACTCGCGACTCCTCGAACGGGCGGCGAAACTGTCGGCGGCCGAAGGGGGGGGATCGCTCACCGCGTTCCCCATCATCGAGACGCAGGCGGGCGACATATCGGCCTACATACCGACCAATGTCATATCGATAACCGACGGCCAGATATTCCTCGAAGGCGACCTTTTCTATTCGGGCATCCGCCCCGCGGTCAATGTCGGCCTGTCGGTATCCCGGGTCGGCGGCAACGCCCAGATAAAGGCGATGCGGCAGGTGGCGGGACGGCTCAAACTCATACTTGCCCAGTACCGCGAACTGAAGGCCTTCGCCCAGTTCGGCAGCGATCTGGACAGATCGACGCGCGACCAGCTCGACAACGGCGTACGGCTCACCGAGGTGCTCAAACAGGCACAGTATCAACCGACCCCGGTCGAACAGCAGATCATTCTTATCTACGCGGCGGTCAACGGGCATCTGAAGCGCTGGAAGATAGAAGACCTGCGGCGCTATGAGGAAGAGCTCTACCTGTTCCTCGAGAACCGTCAGCAAGCGCTCCTCACGACCCTGCGCGAACAGAAGGCGATAAACGACGATACCGACCGGAGCATTCGCGAGGCGCTCGCCGAATTCGAAGAATACTTCCGCAAGGAGGTTCTGCGCGAGATCGACAACACCGAGGCGGAGGACTAATTCGGCCGATGGCGGGACTCAAGGAGATACGCAAGCGGATCCAGAGCGTGAAGAACACGCAAAAGATCACCCGCGCCATGAAGATGGTCGCGGCGAGCAAACTGCGTAAAGCCCAGACCGCCATGCAGAACATCCGCCGCTATTCCGACGAGCTACGCCATCTGGCGGGAGTGCTCGCCGACAAGGTCGACTGCACCCATCCGCTCATGGTGCCGCGCAAAACGGTCCGCACCGAGGCGCTCATCGTCGTATCGGGGGACCGCGGACTGTGCGGATCGTTCAACGCCAATGTCGCCCGTCACGCCCGCCGCAAGGCCGACGCACTGCAGAAAGAGGGCATACGGCCGGTGCTGTTCTTCATCGGCCGCAAAGCCGCAGAGTCGCTCCGCAACCACCCCGCCGGAAAGGATATCCGCTTTGTCGGACTGCTCGGCGACCTTTCGTTCGACGCGATGTACGACGTGGTCGATTTCCTCGCGCAGGGATTCCTCTTCGGCGATTACGACCGCGTCACGGTGGTATTCAACCGCTTCAAGTCGGCCGTCGCGCAGGAGGTGGCCGAGGAACAGCTATTCCCCATCACCGAGAACATATTCGAGAAACATGAATTGTCGGGCGACGAGGCGGGGCGCGATATCGTCTTCGAACCGTCGGCATCGGCGCTGGCCGACTATGTCGTGCCGCGCTTCGCGGCGACCGAACTCTACCACGATCTGGTGGAATCGGCCGCCAGCGAACTGTCGGCCCGCATGAATTCGATGGAGGCGGCCACCAAGAACGCCGCCGAGATGATCGGGCGGCTGGTGATATCGTATAACAAGGAACGGCAGAACGCGATAACGACCGAACTCATGGAGATCGTCGGCGGCGCCGAGGCGCTCAAGGGATGAATTTTCGAGGGAGAACGATATGATCGAGAAGGGAACGGTATTGCAGGTCATGGGACCGGTGGTCGATGTGATGTTCGAAGGTGCGCGGGCCGGCGAACTGCCGGAGATATACACTGCGCTCTCCGTCACCAATCCCGCCATCGACGCGCGGCCCTTCAACCTCGTGCTTGAGGTGGCCCAGCATCTGGGGGAGAACAGCGTCCGCGCCATCGCGATGGACGCCACCGACGGCCTGATGCGCGGCGCCGAGGTACGCAATACCGGAACGCCCATCACCGTGCCGGTGGGCAGTGCGGCGCTCGGCCGCATCATGAATGTCGTGGGCGACCCGGTCGACGAGGGCGGCCCCATCCCCTCCGAACTGCGACTCCCGATACACCGCAAACCGCCCGCGTTCCGTGACCAGAATGTCAAAATGGAGACCTTCGAGACCGGCATCAAGGTCATCGACCTGCTGGCCCCCTACCTCAAAGGGGGCAAGATCGGGCTGTTCGGCGGCGCCGGGGTCGGCAAGACGGTGCTCATACAAGAACTCATCAACAATGTCGCGATGCACCACGGTGGCTACTCGGTCTTCGGCGGGGTCGGCGAGCGGACCCGTGAAGGGAACGACCTCTGGCTCGAGATGAAGGAATCGGGCGTCATCGCGAAGACCGCGCTGGTCTACGGCCAGATGAACGAACCGCCGGGAGCCCGCGCCCGCGTCGCGCTGTCGGCGCTCACCGTCGCTGAACACTTCCGCGACGAGATGAATCAGGATGTCCTGCTGTTCATCGACAACATATTCCGCTTCACACAGGCGGGGGCCGAGGTGTCGGCGCTGCTGGGCCGCATGCCCTCGGCGGTCGGCTACCAGCCGACACTCGCCACCGAAATGGGCGAACTGCAGGAACGGATCACCTCGACGCGCAAGGGTTCGATCACCTCGGTGCAGGCGATCTATGTCCCGGCCGACGATCTGACCGATCCGGCGCCCGCGACCGCCTTCGCCCACCTCGACGCGACCACCGTCCTCAACCGCGACATCGCCGCGATGGGCATCTATCCGGCGGTCGATCCGCTCGATTCGACATCGCGCGTGCTCACCCCCGGCATCGTCGGCGAGGAACACTACGCGGTCGCGCGGCAGGTGCAGTCGATACTCCAGCGCTACAAGGACCTACAGGACATCATCGCGATACTCGGCATGGACGAACTGTCCGAAGAGGACAAGATCGTCGTCTACCGCGCCCGCAAGATACAGCGGTTCCTCAGCCAGCCCTTCACCGTGGCCGAGGCATTCACCGGCATGCAGGGAAAATATGTCAAACTGCAGGACACCATACGCGGTTTCAAGATGCTCGTGAACGGCGAACTCGACAAGTATTCCGAAGCGGCCTTCCTGATGGTCGGCACCGTGGAAGAGGCCATCGAGAAGGGCGAACAGATGATGAAAGAGTAGCACGATGCTCAACGTCCGCATCCTGACACGGACCGGCGAGGTCTACAGCGGCAACGCGACATCGGTGGTGCTCCCCGGCGCGCAGGGAACGATGGAGGTACTGCACCGCCATGTCCCCTTCATATCGGTCCTCAACACCGGCGTCATCACCGTCAAACGGGACCGCATCACGCGTGAATTCACCCTCTCGTCGGGCATCGCCTTTCTGGTCAACGACGATCTCACCGTATTCTCCGACGCATCGGAGACGGCCGAACAGATAGACATGGCGCGCGCCATGGCGGCGAAGAAAAAAGCGCAGGAGGAAATGGAACTCTACCGCGGCAAGGAACCGCTCCTCTACCGCATGGCGCAGGACCATCTGCGCCGCGCCGACAACCGCATCAAATTCGTCCAACGGCAAAAGGCGCGACGGAGCACATGATAACGATACGCGGGACATTTCTGACCATTGCCGCACTGCGGCGCACGGCGATGGCCGAACTCCTGCTCCTTCTGTCGTTGCAACTTGCGCCGGCATTCGACCTGTTCAGCGACAATATCGCCTTTGCCGCCGGCGCCGATCGGCTGTTGCCGGCCGCCGCCGCAGAAGGCACCGCGGCCGCCTACAGCCGCGAAGGAACACCCGAAGGCTCCGCACTGCGCCTCGAAAATAGCGGCGGCGATGCCGCGCCACCGCCGTACCGCCCCGGTATCGTAACGGTCGCCGTCACGATACTTCCCGCGACAACCGACGACGACGAACCGGTCTTCCCCCATCGCGGGAACGATATCCTCCATATCTCTCCCAAACATTCTCCACCCGTCCGCTCCTGACATTCACCGGATCACACCGAAATTAAACCAAGGAGTGTATCATGATATTTATGGGAATGATCGTATTTCTCACCTCGCTGGCATCGGCGGCGGTCGGCTGGTTCACGCTCGGCCATCTGCCGGGGGCGCTCATCGGTTTTTTCGCCTTTTTCCTTCCGGGCCTCTACTTTATGTACCAGAACCTGAAGGCGGAACCGGAAAAACCCCACCAGAACGACGATAAAAAAAACGCGACATGAAAGGGGCGTCCATCGCCCCTTGCTTTTCCAAGCCGCCTCGCTAGAATGCCCCTGACCTTCGGAGGATATCCATGCAATCCTATGTCCCGTGGCTTGTATTCGGCGTTGTCATCGGCGCCATCTTTGTGGCCGATTTCTTCTTCATAAACCGCAATGCCCATGAAATTCGCGTCAAGGAGTCGATCCTCGCCACCCTCGGCATTAACCTTGTCGCCGGGCTTTTCGGTATCTATGTCCTGTTCCTCAAGGGGCACGAACCGATGCTCCAATTCTTCACCGGCTATCTCATCGAATATTCGCTGTCGGTCGACAATCTCTTCGTGTTCATGGTGCTTTTCTCCCTGTTCAACGTGCCGCCGCAGTACCGTCACCGGGTTCTTTTCTGGGGCATCCTGTTCGCCATCTTCGCACGCGGCCTGTTCATTTTCGGCGGCGTGACGCTGGTCACCCGTTTCCACTGGACCGTCTACCTGCTCGGCGCGTTCCTCGTTTACACGGGACTCAAGCTCTTTTTCAGGAAAGAGGAGGAGTCCAACATCATGGACAACCGCTTCTTCCGCTGGCTCAACCGCGTCATCCCCTTGAAAAAAGACATCTGCGACGAATGTTTCACGGTGCGCGACGACGGAAAACTTTACGCCACACCGCTCCTTATGTGCCTAATCGCCATCGAGATCATCGACATCCTCTTCGCTTTCGATTCGGTCCCGGCGATACTGACCATCTCGCGCGATCCGTTCATCATTTTCACCTCAAATCTCTTCGCGATACTCGGCCTCCGGTCGCTCTACTTCGCGCTGTCGGGGGTGATGGGGCTGTTCCGGTTCCTGCACTACGGGCTCGCCGTCATACTCGTCTTCATCGGCGTCAAAATATTGATCGAAGACTGGTGGACGATGCCCATCGCCGTCGCGTTGGGAACAGTCGCGGCGGTGCTCGCCATTACCGTAACCATCTCGTTGCTACTACCGGAAAAGAAATGATCAGAAATCGGATCCCTTGGACTCGCCGTAGAACGATCTGCCGAAAAACACCTTGACGGTGTCGTTATCCGAAAGGCCCCACAGTTCCATCATCCGGTCGTTCATCGCCTCGGCATAGCCGCGGATGAGGTAGTAGAACGCCTGTTCGAAAAAGAAATCGACATTCTGCTGGAACTCGCGGAGCATGCTGACCTGTATCGCCGAATCGAACTGCACCGTCTCCTGCTCGACGAACTTCTGCAGGATGTTCTTCAGCAGGATATGGGCGCGATAGACCTCGCACAGCGGAATCCCCATCTTGAAGAAAGACTGCCCCTGCGCCGCATACCACCGACCGATATCGGTCCGGGTGGCCTGACTGCTCATCCATCGTTCAAACTCGCGGAGCACCTCGTAGGCGTCCCGTTCGATGACACCGAGATTCGCTTTCGCGAACGAGCCGGTCGATGCATGGCTGGCGACCTTTTTCGCCCACCGTTTGACGATCTCGCCCGACTTCTCTTCGATGAAGCGGGCAAGGGTGCTGGAAAGTGAATCGAGCATGTTCATCACCTATCGCAAAGATCGGGCCTAGTGTAGCATAACTTTAGGTAACGAAAAAGTTTTTTTTGCGCCCTGCAACCTCCGGTGCATTTCTTTACTTTCAAGGGGGCGAGAGTATGATGGCCCGCGTACGGTCAGCACGGCGGGAGGCGCCGATGAAAGGGAACTGGAAAGCGCTTGTGTATCTCGTTCTCGCATTCGAGATACCCTTCCTTACCCTATTGGGCTATTTCGTCGGCAAACAGATCGACGCGGCGCTCGGCATCGCCGACGCCAATGTCACGGCCGGTATCGGCATCATCGCGGGACTCTATCTCTGTTGGGTGACGCTCGGGAAGCTCCGTGAGTTCGTCGACCACGACCAGAACACTGAAGAGTGATCTCATGCACGGCTCAAACCTGTTCGACATCATCGAGATACCGATGCGCTGGGAGCCGATCGTCGCGGCACTTGTCGTATTCGCTCTTGCCGCCGTCGCCGCCCTGTTGATACGCATCTCCTACCGGCGACGTGACGGCGTCATCCCCACGGGCGGCTTCACCGATGTCGCACTATTCGAGTACCTCGTGGAGACCATCGACACCTTCCTCGAATCGATACTGGACAAACACGCCCCCGACTTCAGCCGGTTCCTCATCGGCATCTTCTTTTTCATCCTCTTCTCGAATCTCCTCGGACTCATCCCCGGATTCATCGCCCCCACCGCGAACTTCTCGATCAACCTCGCAATGGCCGTCACGGTCTTTCTCTACTACAACTACGTCGGCATCAAACATCACGGCCTCAGTTACTTCAAGGTATTCCTCGGCCCGGTCTGGTGGCTCGCCTTTCTGATGCTGCCCATCGAGATCATATCGCATTTCGCCCGCATTCTTTCCCTTTCACTGCGTCTTACCGGCAACATCAGCGGCGAACACACCATGATGGGGATATTTTCCTCGATGGTGGAACTCGGCGTTCCGGCGCTGTTCCTCTTCCTCGGCCTGCTGACTGCCGTGTTGCAGGCATTCGTATTCATGACCCTTTCGGCTATTTACATTCTCCTGTCGCTTGAAATAGATCACTAACCATGGAGAAAAGACCATGAAAAAACTGTTCGCACTGTTTGGCACCCTGCTGACGGCCATGCCGTTACTGGCCGAAGAGGCGCCTGCCCTTCTTTCGGGCGGCATCGAAAAAGGATTCATCGCCCTCGGCGCCGGACTCGCCATCGGCTTCGCGGCGCTCGGCGGCGGCATCGGTCAGGGCAAGGCGGCCGCCTCGGCCATGGAGGGGACCGCACGCAATCCCGAAGCGGGCAAACGCATCTTCGTGCTTCTCATCCTCTCGCTCGCGATCATCGAATCGCTGGTCATCTATGCGCTGGTGATATCGTTCTCTCTGCTGGGGAAACTGTAGGAACGGTCCTTACGCCGCCGTCGCGCGGCGTTCCCGATACTTCTCGACCGCCCGCTTGGTGATGTAGTAGGTCGGTATCGCCGCAACAATGCCGACGATCGCCCCCCCTATCCACGTACAGATGAAGATATCAATAAGAAAGTCTTTCCCCTCGCTGAGGAGCGCGAAAAAGCCGGTCAGCGTATCGCGGCCGGTGAAGGCGGCGGTGAAGTCGGCATAGGAAAGAACGTTATCGACCTGCCAGAAAAAGGCACCCACCCAGTAAGTGAAGGCATAGAGCGGGATGAAAGTGAGCGGGTTGGTTATCCAAACGCCCGATGCGGCGGCGAAGCGGTTGATGTTCCGGAACGGCAGAGTGAGGATGATGACCACCCCCATCTGAATGCCCATGATGGGGAGCCAGCCGACGAAGATGCCCGCTGCGAGCCCGAAGGCGATCTCATGCGGGGTCGAGTTCTGTGTCGCCAGTTTCAGCGCCCATCCTTTGAGTTTCAGCCATGCGTTCTTCATCGGTGCCTCCGTGTCGGGGGCATCATAGCAACGGACTAATGAAAGGCAAATTTTCAACACCCTCAGTCCTGCGGACAGCTCCCTGTGACGCACTCCCACATACACCTTCAGGCCGTTGGCCAGCTCCCTGCGACAGGGAGCCTTACCGACCTGCTCCCCTGATGCAGGGGAGGCAGGAGGGGTGTTCGTTGAGTTCAACGGACGCAGAGGGCATAGTTCGCATTGGTCTTATTGTCGTAGTACATATAACTGTCGCTAAAATTCAAGACCAATGCGCTACCGGCACCCTCCGCATTGGACGAGGAGGACCAGAGGTATTGCGACGGCATCCCCGGAAAGGTACTCGCAGGACTGTAGATCGTATCGTCCACCAGTGTTTTCAGTTCTTCGATGTTCGGCAATCGCCAGTCGGTATGACCACCGTAGCTCTGACTCTCGCAATGGGCCAAAGCGGCCTGCCAATTCACCAAGGATGCATACTCCTTTGTCCATTGAAGACCTGTCACCGTGTCGGTCACGATGACCTTGCCGCTTACAGTTGATTGGGTGAAAGCAGTACCCGGCAAAGCCGCTCCCCTCGCACAACGCACATGGTAGGTATTGGTCTTACCGCTATAGCTCTCACTGCCATAGTAGAAATACACGCACCATGCGTTGTCGGTATAGCTCGCGTAGGACGAAGATGACCAGTAAGGATTCGGCTGTGTACCGGGAAATATCGCGGTGTCTATCGCCGGGTTGTAACGGCCATAATCGGGCAACGTCGCCAGTTCTCTGCGGGTCGGCAAACGCCAATCATCTTGGCCGCCGTACGAAAGGTTGCCGCAGTAATTGACCGCCTCCTGCCAAGTGCAGGTCGTACCGGCTGGAGCGCCGCCGGTGCATCCATTGTAGGTCGCCGGGAGCGTCCGCTGCCAGATGAGCCCCGTCACATTGTCGGTGACCACATCATTATTCGCGCCGCCGCTTACGGTATAATCACGCGGCATACAGAAGCCCAGCCCGGCATACTGGGCATCCTGACCGTAAAAGTCGTTACCGCCCGTCGGACAGGTCAATTCTGAAGAGTCGTCATAACACTTCGTCTGGCCGGTGCAGAGGACATTCGAACAATGCACGCCGTCACCGGCATACGAAGGATCGCACGCACAGCCGAATGAACCGTCGGTGTCGGTGCAGGTCGCGTGATCGCTGCAGTTGTCGGTGCCGGTCGCGCACTCGTCAATGTCTATGCAGGTCGGATACTCGGGGCTCGCCGGATAGGTATAGGATATCTCGAAGCCATCCGAACAGCCGCAGTCGTATCCGGGAGAGATGTTGGTGCAGGTCGCCGAGATGTCGCCGTTGTCGTTGCAGAGCTGGATCCAAAGGCATTCGTCTATGTCGCGGCAACTGCCGTTGAAGAACTGGAAGTAGTAGTCGGTGCAGGTGCAAGTGTAGCTGGTCTCGGTATCGGTGCAGGTCCCGCCGGTGTCGCCACCATCGTCGCAGGGATTCGACTGCGTCACGCACTCGTTGAGGGGCGCGACCGGCTCGCTACGAACACAACGGGCATGAGTTGAAGCCGTCTTATTTGATCCGTTGGAAACTATGCCTGAATCGAATGCTACAAGCCATGCCCTATTACCAGTAGCATTGTCTGTAGATGATGACCAGAAACCGGCAGCAGGCATTTCAGGAAAACTGCTTGCTGGATTATCGCTGGTGTCGTCAACCAATGTTTGCAATTCCCCGATATTGGGTAACCGCCAATCGGTGACACCGCCATAATTCAAGGTCTCGCAGTAATTGAGGGCACCCTGCCATGACACATCACCGCTATATTCCTTTGTCCAAATCAGACCTGTGACGACATCAGTTACTATCACTTTGCCTGACACTGTAGCTTCGGAGAAAGAGCTATTCGGAAGCGCAGGCCCTCTTACGCACCATATATTAGCCGTGCTGGTTTTAACATTGTTATCTATGGCACCTTGATAGAAGTATCCACGCCATGCATTGGCACTATTGGAGGCTACTGATGATGAGGTCCAAAAGAAACTAGACCCCGTATCAGGAAATACCCCCAAATCTACGGATGGATTTGAACTACCATGGTCAACAAGAGAGGCCAATTCTTTGCGGGAAGGCAAGCGCCAATCGTTATAACCACCATAAGCTTGCCCACATGAATATACAGCATCGTCCCATGTATAAACCATTCCCGGGCGCGTTCTCTGCCATATCAGCCCTGTTACATTGTCGGTTACTATCTCCTGCGGATATGTGCCACTCACCGTATAGTCACGCGGCGTGCAGTAACCCCACGCCGCATACTGTGCATCCTGCCCGTAGAAATCGTTGCCATCCGTCGGGCAGGTCATCTCCTGCGTGGCGTTATAGCACTTCGTCTGGCCGGTACAGATAACCTCCATGGTCGCAACGACCACATCATCATCGCTCACCAGCGCATCGTCGGTGATCAAAATGGCGTCATCGGTCACCATATCGTCGGGCATAATGGTGGCGTCATCTCCCGTCAGCTCATCGGCCGCATCGGGCTGATCGTCGGTCACATCTTCGTCAGCCACTATGACCGCATCATCAGTAGCCATATCGTCGGGCGTAATAGTGGCATCATCACCCGCCGGTTCATCGCCTGAATCAGTCCCTTCGGACTGATCATCGGCATTATCCTCATCAGCAATCTCGACAACATCATCGACCGTCGCCTCATCTGAAGAATCAACCGTATCGGGCTGATCATCGGGGACATCCTCATCAGAGATCACACTTGAGTCATCGGTTGTTATCTTGTCCGAAGCGTCGGTCTGGTCCGGCCGATCATCAGTAACATCTTCGTCTGTTTCCACAATGAAGTCGTCGCTCTCATCGATATCATCATCGTCATGCGCCGTCTTCTTGACGCACTTGCCTTCTATGCATTCGTAGGGTTCCTTGCAGGTGTTGTCTGTGAAGCAAGCCTCGCCTTCCTTACCTCGATCCTTGAGCTTAAGCGCATCGCAGGAAACGATGAGGAAAAGCGCCAAAAGAAATAAAAGTGCTTTTTTCATATCACCAACTCCCCGCAAGAGTAATCATCGCACCGCCCGGCACCGGCACCACCGCCGCCTGCACCGGTTTTTCAGCCACCAGATCCCATATCAGGAGCGCCATGCCAGTTCCCAGCGCCGCGCCGCCGATCACATACGAGGCGATCATCGTGCCGCTCCACATATTGTAGTCGCTCCGGTCGCCGTTCGTCTTCCCGGCGTCATAGTCTTTTTTCGCCTCGCCCGTCTGCCAGTGGGCAATGCCCGCCAGCGCCATGAAGGCGCCGCCGCCCGCCAGAAGGCCGACGCCGCTCCAGCCGAGCGCCGTCAGGGTGCGCGGCGCGGGGGCCGGTTCCGGCAGCATCGCCGGGGCCTGCGGAATGGTCGCTGTAGCCGGGTCTGCGGCTGTCGGCGCGGGTACCACCACCTGCGGCGCGATCGGCTGAGCCGCCGGCGCGGCGGGCGCTGGTTTGGCGACGACCTTGTCGAACAGGTCGCCCACCGCCGGCTGGATCCCCTCGACCAGCAGGTTGATATCGCCCTTCGCCTTGAATTCGGCCCGGCCCAATATCGTGGCATTGCGGACGTTGAGCCGCTGAAGGTAGAGTATCCAGTAGTCGCCCATTTTGGCGAGCGTTCCGATGATCGATTCGGGAGCGCCCAGCGCCGCGCCGATCTCGGCGTAACAGGCAGTATCGTCGGCGCCGCAGGAAAGTCGTTTCTCCTCCCCCACCATGAGCGACTTCATCTCGGTCTCGCCGATGACCTGCTTGCCCGATATCCGTCCGACCTCCATGGCGACCATCGCGCTCACCACATCGGCATCCTTTTCGGTGACGCCGGTCTTAGGCTCGACGCGCCACACCACGATGGATTCAGAGTTGTCGGCCGCCGCACAGGGCGAACACAGAACGCACAGCAACAGCGGCAGGATGACCTGCATGAAAAAGAAATGTCTTTTCATTCCGGTGATATCTCCTTGTATCTTACTCGTTGGCGTCGACTCTCCGCACCCATCCTGCAAGAGTACCGCGCGACCGTTTTTTTTCAATTTTTTTGCCCATTTCTTTCTTTTTGACTTGGCGTCGCTTTGTGCTACTATCGGCGGGTCACTGCGCGACGAGGTATCGCATGGAAAAACTGAACTTTCAGGATCTCATCTTCCGGCTCCAGAAATTCTACACCGAACGCGGCTGTGTCCTGATGCAGCCCTACGATCTGGAAATGGGCGCCGGCACCTTCCACCCCGCCACCTTCCTCTATGCGCTCGACCCGCGGTGCATCAACACCGTCTATGTTCAGCCGTCGCGCCGCCCCACCGACGGCCGCTACGGCGAAAGCCCCAACCGGATGCAGAGGTTCTACCAGTTGCAGGTGCTCATCAAGCCCAGCCCGACCGACGCGCAGGGGCTCTATCTCGAAAGCCTCAAAGCCATCGGCATCGACCCGAAGGACCACGATATCCGCTTTGTCGAAGACGACTGGGAAAGCCCGACGCTCGGCGCGTGGGGACTCGGCTGGGAGGTATGGCTCGACGGGATGGAGATCAGCCAGTTCACCTATTTCCAGCAGATCGGCGGCGTGGACCTCAAACCGGTGCCGCTGGAACTGACCTACGGCCTCGAACGCATCTGCATGTATCTGCAGGATGTCGACAATATCTACGATCTCAAATGGAACGACAAGGTGAAGTACGGCGACATCCACAAGCAGGACGAAGTGGAATTCTCGACCTTCAACTTCAAGGAGGCGCCGGTCGAGGATATGTTCCGTTTCTTCGACACCTATGAGCGCATCAGCGCCGAACTGCTCGCCAAGGGCTTGCCGCGTCCCGCCTACGAATTCTGCATCAAGGCGAGCCATTCGTTCAACCTGCTCGACGCGCGCGGCGCCATATCGGTCACCGAACGGCAGAGATACATCGCCCGCATCAGGACGCTCGCCTGCGGCATCGCGCAGGCCTACGCCGCATCGTTCAATAAATAATTCCCTTTATTTCTCTGCCGCGAGGATCGCTTCGAGTTCGTCTATCTGTTCGGCGTGCGGCCGAATGGTGCGCGCTATCTCGAGCCAGCGGCGCCCGTAGAGAAGGCACCGGCGCGACTGTTCCTTCGGCTGACTCTTGGCGAGGTTGATGTTGGCTATCGCCGCCACGAGCGGGATCTCCATGATGCCCCCGAGTTCTTCGTAGAGTGTCTTGGAGACGCGCGCCGCCCCTTCCCAGTTGCCGTTCATGATGGCGAGGAACAGGAGCAGATTGTTTATCGTCGTGTCGAGCACCGACAGCGACAGCGCCGTTTCGAGGATGTTGGTGAAATCGGCAAGCGACCGTTTGGTCAGCGCCTCGACGAAGGACGCTTCCATAAAGAAGGGGCGCGTCCCCCAGTTGATGTACTGGAGTTCATAGACCGGCACCGGCTGGGCGATCCCTTTGAGTTCGATGTTGCCCGAGAACTTGAAGAAGTAGTGCTGGGGCAGGAGTATCTCGCGGCCGTTCACCGGCAGGCGCATCGCGATGCGGTTCTCGGTGACATAGCGGTCAAGGATGGCGCGCGAGGTCTTGTGCATCATGATCTTGCTGACCGAACCGAACCGCGTGTGGCTCTCAATGCGCTTGGTCAGATTGATGCTGAACCCTTCGAGCTGGCCGTTCTCCTTGATATAGAGGTAGCCGGAGTTGATGCCGGCGCCGAGATCTTCGGGCGCCTTATTCTGGAAGATGCGCGACCGGTTGAAACTGCCGTTGATCCACGCGATCTTGATGAGCATCGCCAGATCGAGCGCCGTCTGGACATCGCGCCCCGGATTGTCGGAGAACAGGAACACGCGCCCTTCGTCCCCCACCACCTCGACATAGTGATTCGAGGCGTCATAGACATTGCCGGGATAGTTGTTGAAATAAAGTTCGGTGGCGCGCAGGACCGTTTCGTTGAATTCGCGCAGGAAGGTCTCGTAGTAGTCCTTGACCGAGAGCACATTGGCGTACTCGGAGGAATTCATGATATCGAGCAGAAGTACCGTTCCGAAGGTCTCGTTACGCGGCATGGCCGACTCCCTTAAGATCGCGCCCATCATAGTCACCGCCGCACCGTTTTACAAGATTTTCGGGAAAAGACGCCGTCGGCATTACCTTTCCGGCACACGGGGCATAATGATGCCTATCGCAAGTAATTCCGGCATATTGACAAGACCGCGGGAAACTTTCTGAATAAAGCGCGGTCTATTGAGTTACTCAATTCGTGAGTCCCGGAGCGTGATTTCCTCTTCGCACGCTGGTTAACTCCGAAAGCAGGGCCCTTCCCCGGGGCCCTCTTTCTTTTTTTGCCTTTCTTGTCCGCAATCGGTAGAATCGGCCGATCTATTTTTGAGAAGGAGGTTCCCCCATGCCCACCGACATCGAGATCGCCTCGCAGGTACCGCTCCGGCCCATCACCGACATCGCCGCCAAACTGGGGCTGCGCCGCGAACATCTGGAACTGCACGGCGACCATATCGCCAAGGTGAAACTCACCGCCCGCGAACTGGGCGAGCCGCACGCCAAGCAGGTGCTCGTCACCGCGATGACCCCCACCCCGCTGGGCGAAGGGAAGACCACCGTCTCCATCGGCCTGTCCGAAGCGCTCAACCGTATCGGGAAGAAGTCGGTCGTGACCCTGCGCGAACCGTCGCTCGGCCCGGTCTTCGGCGTCAAGGGGGGCGCGGCGGGCGGCGGCTTTTCGCAGGTCCTGCCGATGACCGACATCAACCTCCACTTCACCGGCGACATCCATGCCGTCACCACCGCTCACAACCTCCTCGCGGCGCTCATCGACAACCAGTATTCGCGGGTCACCCAGCAGTGTCTCCTGCCGCGCGAGATCGTCTGGCACCGCGTCATGGACATGAACGACCGGTCGCTCCGCAACATCGTCATCGGGCTCGGCAAGGAGGCGGGGCAGGTGCGCGAAAGCAAGTTCGAGATAACGGCCTCCTCCGAGGTGATGGCGATACTCGCGCTCGCCTACGACCTCGACGACCTCAAGAAACGGCTGGGGAACATCATCGTCGCGGTCAAACCCAAAGGTGAGCCGCTCCACGCCCACGACCTCAACGCGCACGGGGCGATGGCGATACTGCTGCACAACGCGCTGAAGCCGAACCTCGTCCAGACCATCGAGGGGAATCCCGCCTTCATCCACGCCGGCCCCTTCGCCAATATCGCCCACGGCACCAATTCGATAATCGCGACCGACCTCGCGCGACGGCTGGCCGACATCGTCGTGACCGAGGCGGGTTTCGCATCAGACCTCGGCGGCGAGAAGTTCTTCAACCTCGTCTCGCGTAAGAAGGGTATGACGCCGCCCGACGCGGTGGTGATCGTGGCGACCATCCGCGCCCTCAAATACCACGGCGGGATGGCCCGCAAGAACCTGACGCAGGCCGACCCGGCGGCGGTGGAACGGGGTTTCCCGAACCTCGAGAAACACATCGGCAATATGCGCTCCTTCGGTCGGCCGGTCATCGTCGCGCTCAACCAATTCCCCGGCGACACCGACGAAGAGATCGCGGCGGTCCGGCGGCTCTGCGAAAAAAGCGGCGCGACCGCCTTCCCCATCGAGGTGTGGGGTAAGGGGGGCGCCGGGGCGACCGACCTTGCGACGGCGGTCTGGGAGGCGGCCCACGGGACGCACGGGCCGGTGAAGTACACCTACGAACTCGACGACCCGGTGCCGGTGAAGATAGAGAAAGTCGCAAAGACCATGTACGGCGCCGACGGCGTCCATATCCCGCGCTCGGTCCTGACGAAAATTGAGGAGCGCGAGAACTGGGGCTACCGCGGCCTGCCCATCTGCATGGCCAAGACCCAGTCGTCGCTTTCCGACAACCCCGACCTCAAGGGGCGCCCTACCGGATTCACCGTGGAGATCCGCGATGTGAAGGTAAGCGCCGGCGCCGGTTTCATGGTGGTCTACACCAGCGACATCATGACCATGCCGGGACTCCCCGAGTCGCCCGCCTCCGACCGGATGGACATCCGGAGCGACGGGGCGATAAGCGGACTATTCTAAAAAGAAGCCCTTTCTTACCATATAATATATAGGACAGAAAAATTGAAAAGCGGACCTCGAATGGCTACAATAGCCCCGCAACTACGCGGAGCGGGAACTATGGGCAAACAAAGTCAAAAGGAAGCGACCGCCCGAATCCGTATCAACAAGCTACTCGAAGAATCGGGCTGGCGCTTTTTCGATGACGAGAACGGCCACGCCAACATCGTTCTTGAGATCGGCACCAAACTGACCAAGAAAAGACTCGACGAGTTCGGCAACGACTTCGAGAAAACTGCCAACGGCTACCTTGACTTTCTCCTCGTTGACAATCGCCAGAAACCGCTCGTCGTTCTCGAAGCGAAACGAGAAGGGAAAAACCCGCTCGACGCCAAAGAGCAGGCGCGCGCCTATGCCGAAAGCAAGCGGTGCCGTTTCGTCATCCTTTCCAACGGACGGCTTCATTACTTATGGGACATTGAACAGGGTAACCCTTATGTTATTTCCCGCTTTCCCTCGCCCGAAACGATAGGGGTCACCGAAACGGCGAAAAAGGATGTGGCGGCGCTGGTCGGCGAAAAGGTCGGGGACGATTATGTCGTGTTGACGCAGATGCCCGACTATGCGACCAATGCCGGATATCGAGATGAAAAAACTCGCCCGGTGTTTATTGCTGAGAACAATTTAAGATTCCTCCGTCCATACCAAATAAGAGCTATAGAAAAACTCCAAGAACAAGCGAAAAAAGGGAACGAACGCTTCCTGTTCGAGATGGCGACCGGTACCGGCAAAACATTGGTCGCGGCGGCGTTGATAAAACTGTTTCTTAAAACCGGCAATGCCTCTAAGGTCCTTTTCCTCGTCGACCGGCTTGAACTGGAAGAGCAGGCATGGAAAAACTTCACCCACTATCTCAAAAACGATTTTCCGTACCTTATAATATATAAGGAAAAGAGAAACGACTGGCAACAGGCCGAGATAGTGGTCTCGACCGTTCAGAGCCTCCTTTCCGACAACAAATATCAACACTTATTTTCGCCGCTCGATTTCGATTTCATCATATCGGACGAGGCGCACCGGTCGATAAACGGCAATGCGCGTGCTCTGTTCGAGTATTTCCACGGCTGGAAACTCGGTCTGACGGCGACGCCAAAAGACTATCTCAAGTTCGTCGAGAGGGACCGCTACCAGCGGATCGAACCGAAAGAATTGGAGCGCCGGATACTCCTCGACACCTACCGCACCTTCGGTTGCCCCGACGGCAATCCGACCTATTCCTACAGTCTGCTCGACGGCGTGAAAGACAAATATCTGGTCAATCCCATCGTCCATGATACCCGCACCGAGATAACGACCGAACTGCTTTCCGAGAAAGGATACGCTACAATGGTCGATGACGGGAACGGCGGCAAGGTTGAAAAGCTCTTTAAACACCGCGATTTTGAAAAGAAATTCTTCTCGGATCCCACCAACGGAATGTTGTGCGCCACCTTCCTGAAACATGCCCAACGCGACCCGCTAAGTGGCGAGATCGGCAAGACTCTGGTGTTCTGCGTCAGTCAAGCGCACGCCTCCAAGATAACGCAACTTCTCAACGAAATGATAGATCGGCTCTATCCCGGTAAGTATAACTCCGATTTCGCCGTACAGGTCACCTCGAATGTGACCGACGCCAAACAGTTCACAATAAACTTTGCCAACAACAATCTGCTGGGACACACCCGGTTCATCGATGGCTACAAGTCGAGCCGCGCCCGCGTCTGCATCACCGTCGGCATGATGACCACCGGCTACGACTGCGAAGATATCCTTAATGTCGTGCTGATGCGGCCGATATTCAGCCCGAGCGACTTCATCCAGATCAAAGGGCGCGGCACCCGCACCTATACTTTTTCCTATAAAGATCCGTTCAGCAAAAAGACCACCGAAAAGAAAAAGGAATCGTTCTATCTCTTCGATTTCTTTGCCAGTTTTGAGTACTTTGAAGAGAAGTATGACTACAAACAATTGCGGAAACTGCCGCCGGAGCCCACCGGAACAGGTGAGCCGGGAAGCGGGGAGAAGCCGACACCGAGCGGTCTTTTCGAAAACTTCAACTTCGATCCGCTCGCTCAAATGGTATCGACCCCCATCGGCGAATTCGGCATGAAGGTCGACCGGATGATGTTCGGCCGGTTCGAGGAACAGATGAAAGAACTTATCTTCGGTCGCAAGGAACTTCCGGCCGACAACATCGAGGCGATAGAGGAATATTTGCGGGTCAATTTCTTCGACAACCCCGAATCGAAAATAACCCTTGCCGGTCTGCGCGACTCTCTTGGCCTTGACCGCACCCCGACCATCCGCGAGATAGTCGAAAAGATACTCGGCAGTCTCGACCGATTCAAGAGCCGCAATGAACTGCTCGACGAAGAGTTTTTCAAGTATATCACCGTTTCCAAGGTCGGTGATACCGATCTGTCCGCACTTCGCAACCTGTTCGCCGCCTACATCACCGACGCCGAGATACGCCGGATCATCGACGAAGGCGACTTTACGCGGCTGGTCAACAATCCGAAACTCACCATGACCGAATTGCAGAAGATAGAAAAAGACATTCGCCGGTCGACGATAGACTATATCAAGACCTACCTTCCCCAATCGCTCGTAGCCTAGGAGAATTCCATGCTCGACAATGAAGCCAAACGGAAGATCGACAGTTGCCGCGACATCCTCGTCGGGAAGATACCCGACCCGAAAGGACAGATAGAGCAGATCACCGTCGCGCTCATCTACAAGTTCATGGATGACATGGACCGGGCCTCTCTCGATATGGGCGGCAAGGCGTCGTTCTTCACCGGGGAATGGGCGCGTTACTCGTGGCGAACGCTCATGGATACGCGCCTCGGCGCGAACGAGCGGCTTAATCTCTACGGCGAAGCGATCTCCAAGATGCAGGAGAACGATAAGATACCGTACCTTTTCCGCAACATCTTCAAGAACGCCTATCTTCCGTACCGCGCCCCCGACACCCTGACCATGTTCCTGAAAGAGATAGACGGCTTCAGTTACGAGAACAGCGAAACGCTCGGCAACGCCTACGAATACCTGTTGTCGGTCCTCAGTTCTCAGGGCGATGCGGGACAGTTCCGCACACCGCGCCATATCATCGACTTCATCGTCGATGTCGTTGATCCGCAGAAAGACGAAACCATCCTTGACCCCGCCTGTGGAAGCGCCGGGTTTCTTATCTCGTCGTTCAAACATATTTCCAATGCCAACAAGGACGCCAAGGGGAACAGTGCCCTGCGGCCGAATGAGAAGAAGACGCTGGCCGACAACATTCAAGGCTATGACATCGACCCGCTCATGATGCGTCTGGCGTTGGTGAATCTCTATCTCCACGGCTTCACCGATCCGCACATCTACGAGTACGACACACTGACCTCCGAAGACCGGTGGAGCGAATCGTTCGATGTTATCCTTGCCAACCCGCCGTTTATGTCGCCGAAAGGTGGCATCAAGCCGCACAAGCGGTTCTCGGTGCAGTCGAAGCGGAGCGAAGTTCTGTTCGTCGACTATATCGCCGAGCATCTGAACGCAAAAGGACGCGCTGGGGTCATCGTACCGGAAGGTGTCGTTTCGCGCGTTCAATTGGCATACAAACAACTGCGAAAAATGTTAGTTGAAGATTATCTGGTCGCGGTGGTGTCGCTCCCGGCAGGAGTGTTTAATCCTTACTCCAATGTGAAGACATCAATCCTCATCATGGATAAAACACTAGCACAAAAAACAAAGGTGATTGCTTTCTTCAAAGTGAAAAATGATGGTTATGATTTAGGGGCACAACGCCGACCAATTGATAAGAACGACTTGCCGCGGGTAAGAGATAAGGTCACCCAATATCTTCAATTGCTTCGCGAAGGCAAGTCGATCGATAAGTTCAGATCTAATTTCTGTCTCATCGTGCATAAAGAAAAAATCGCTGTGAATGGCGACTACAAATTGAGCGGCGAAAGATATCGGGAAGGTGGCACAAAGACGAACAAATTCACATTAGCGAGAATCAGCGATGTCTGCGTAGTTAATCCACGCAAGAGTCAGTTGGCTAAACTCGATCCAAATATACGCGTTTCTTTTGTACCTATGGCGGATATAAACGAGCATCAAATGACTTTCTTGCCCAGCGAAGAAAAACGACTCTCAGAGGTTTCAGCGAGTTATACCTATTTTGAAGACAACGATGTCCTTCTCGCGAAGGTAACGCCTTGCTTTGAAAACGGCAAGGCAGGCGTTGCGCGAAACTTGGCAAATGGGATTGGGTTTGGCTCAAGCGAATTCTATGTGTTACGCCCAACCAAACAGGTTATGCCTGAATGGATTTATTTCTGTGTTATGCATCCGATCTTTCGAGAAGCCGCAATCGCGCAAATGACCGGGACGGGAGGATTGCAACGAGTACCTCGGGACTATGTAGAGAATTTCCAAATTCCTCTGCCGCCGTTGGAAGTGCAAAAGGATATAGTGGCTGAGATTGAAAGATACCAGAAAGAAATTGAACATCTCAAAAAGAAAATTGTGGAAGAAGACAAAAAGATACAGGCAACCATCGCCCGGGTGTGGGGGGAAGAATGAGCGATAGCATCAACATCTACTGCGACGAAAGTTGCCATCTGGAGCATGATGGCCGAAAGTATATGGTGCTGGGCGCGATGTGGTGCAAGAAAGAACACGCTCACGCCTGTTTTGAAGATATTCGCGCCATCAAGCGGGGCCACGGAATTCCTATCCACCGTGAAATCAAGTGGAGCAAAGTCTCCGATGCGCAGTTGTCCTATTACCAAAATCTCGTGGATTATTTCTTCAGATCGCCTCACCTTTCCTTTCGTGCTCTTTCTGCCGACAAGGAAGGGTTGGACTACAACGCCTTTGCGATGACACACGACGGCTGGTATTATCGGATGTACTACACGATGCTGAAACCGATTCTCGAAATGAATGAAGGTGCTCATTTTGCAATATACCTCGACATCAAAGACACGAGAAGTTTCCGGAAAATAAAGACCCTGCAAGAAGTTCTTTGCACTAGCATCGGCGACCGCCAGCAAGTTATTGTTGAGCGGATTCAAGCGGTTGACTCAAAAGAGGTTGCGCTGGTACAGTTGACCGACCTGTTTATCGGTGCTCTCGCATATTACCTGTCGGGTCACAACGACAGCCCGGCCAAGGTTGCACTTATTAAGAAGATCAGGCAACAGTGCGGATACTATCTACGATATAATACTCCTCGTGAAGCTCGCAAGTTTAACCTTTTCCACTGGACACCGGAACGGATCGAACATGACAATGCCTAGTTGGCTTCCGCCGCTGGTTCTTTTTAAGGACTACGGAAGCGATTGGACTCGCTACATTGAAGCGGTGTACGAGTTCTTCAAAAAAGATTTCGTCGACTCCCAGCCTTTCCTTGAAAAGATGCCAGTTTATCTTCTTATCAAAGAACCCAAGGAGCAAAACAAGGAGCCGACATTCTGGCACATGACCTCCCAAAACCTAAAAAATACGGGGTCGGAGGATGATCGAACGCCCGCATTCGAAAGATGTGAGCGTATTCGTTGGCCACGCCCGATAATCGATAATAGAAAAGACCCTCTCGTCAAGGTATGGGAGAATGAACGTTCAAAAGGCAGACGCAATCTTCTTCTTTGGTTCAACGATGAATATCTTGTGATTCTAGTAAAGAAGAGAACTTTCCTTCTTCTGATGACAGCCTACCCCATCGAGGAAGGTCACCAAAGAAGGAAACTGGAAAGAGAATTTCAAGAATATTGCCGGACCCGAAACCCCTAAAAAAGCTGATGTCGCCCTTTCGGGCGACACCGAGTACTCCTTCTGCAACATGGCAGATGAGCTACTTTGACTGTAGTGTATTACAAACCTTCTGTCAAGCCTTCTTGCGAAATTTTTTGCAAAAACTAAAGCGGCCAATCGGACTCACCTCTAAGTTTTACTATATTCCCCCTCACCTGCTACCTTAATATATAGTAGTTCAAGCGCCTGCCCGAACAAGATATTGACAAACACGCTCCCGAAAAGGTAGAAACCGGGGACCGATCTCAACGAGGGAGTTCCCATGCTCGGACCGATCTTTGCCGCCGTCGGACTGCTGATCATCACCGGAGCGCTGTTCTTCCTGCGCACCACGCTGAAGACCCTCCCCTTCAACTTCTGGGTCGTCAACATCATGGAACTGGCCGAACGGCTCGCCTTCTTCGGGTCGCGCGCCGTCCTGCCGCTCTACATGATCGCCGGGGCCGACCAGCACGGGCTGGGCATCTCCTACGCCGAGAAAGGGATCATCTTCGGCATCTGGGCGGCGTTCCAGTGTCTGCTCCCCATCGTGAGCGGCGGCTTCACCGATAACTTCGGCTACAAGAAGAGTCTCTATATCGCCTTCACGCTCAACACCATGGGCTATGCCTCGATGGCTTTCGCGACCGGTTTCTGGACGATGCTGGGCGCGTCGGTCATGGTCGGCACCGGCACCGCCATCTTCAAGCCGCCGGTGCAGGGGACCGTCGCCCGTTCGGTGAAACCGGAGAACGCCAGCATCGGCTTCGGGATGTTCTACTGGGTGGTGAACATCGGCGCGATGCTCGCCCCGATCATGGCGGCGAGCCTACGCGGCAACGAGAACAATCCGACATGGCATCTGGTCTTCTTCGCCTGCGCCGCGGTGACCGCGCTCAACTTCCTCCCCGCCTTCTTCCTCTACCGCGAACCGGAGACGACCGGCGCCGGGAAATCGTCGCTGACCGTGTTCAAAGAGACCGGCCTGAATCTTCTCCATGACCGCAAGATGCTGTTCTTCCTCCTCATATCGTCGGGCTTCTGGCTCATGTTCATGCAGGTGTGGGACCTGCTCCCCAACTTCATCGACGAATGGGTCGATTCGCGCGACATCGCGCCGGCTTTTCAGGCGATACTCGGCGACAGCGCGCTGACCGCCGCGGGACATGTCAAACCCGAACTCATCGTCAACCTCGACGCGACCGCGATAGTGCTCTTCGTCATGCTCATTTCGTGGTTCATGTCGCGCTTCAAGATGATGGTGTCACTCATACTCGGAATGGCCTTCGCCACCGTCGGTTTTTTCGGTTCCGGCTTTTTCATGACCGGCCTCCCGGTCGCCGCGATGATACTGGTCTTCTCGCTGGGCGAGATCATCTGTTCGCCCAAATTCTCCGAATATGTCGGGGTGAACGCGCCGCCCGACAAGAAGGCGCTCTACATGGGCTACTCCAACATGCCTTTCGCCTTCGGCTGGATGGCGGGCAACTTCCTGTCGGGTCCGCTCTATGATACGCTCGCCTCGCGGACGAACTTCGCACGGCAATACCTTATCGACAAACTCGGCGTCCCGGCGGCCGAACTTGCGAACCTCAAGGACGGCGACCTCTTCCCGACGCTCGCGACGAAGCTCGGTGTCACCCCCGGCGATGCGGCGAAACTCCTCTGGGATACCTACCATCCGTGGCAGATATGGGCGCTTCTCGCCTCGGTCGGCCTCATCTCGATGATCGGACTGTTCTGGATAGATAGAGCGTATCGGAAGAACGATCAGTAGATTTTCGTGACGGAGGTGCCGGGATAGTAGCGGCCGAGTATCTCGCGGTACTTCTTCCCCTTCTGGCCGAGCCCGATGGCCCCCATCTGGCACATCCCGACGCCGTGTCCCCATCCCGCCCCGGTGAACTTCCAGACCTTCTTCTTCTCGTCGTAATCGACCGCGAAGAGCGAACTGGGCAGGTCGTCGATGAGCCGCCGCATCACCAGTTCACCCCATACCGGCTTTTCCCCCGTGTCGCCGGTGATCAGCAGTTTCCAGACGCGCCCCGACACGCCGCGCTCCAGCGGCTTGATGTCGGTGACATGGCCGACGCCGAGCGATGTCAGCAGTTCGTCCATCTTCTTTGCCGGGATATCCTTCCGCCAGCGGAATTTCTTGTTGAGCGCGATGCCGCATTCCCCCGTGCCATCCTCGAGGAACTTGCGCACCTCCACCCCGCGCGTCAGGTTGAATTTCTGGGGCTTGTCGCTGTCCCAAACCCCCTGCAGATAATCCTTTTCGGCCGAGAACCAGACATTCTTGATGTTCTCGGAATGGCCGCCGCAGGAGGATGAGTATGGGGCGCGAGCGACATAGAGATCCTTGTGGAGCAGTATCTCGCCGCGCGTGGCATCGACCGCGTCGCGGAACTTCGGGGCGACCGTATCGTTTTTCCAGTCGAGTTTCTGGCAGTGGACCTCGGAACAGATGTGGACCGGGTCGCCGATATGCCGTTTGCCGAGCTGCATGAAGATGTCGGTACGCGCCGCGATGGCCTGCGCCTTGAGCGTTTCGGCCGGAGCCGACGCGAACATCTCCCCCGGCAGGATGCGGTAGAGCAGTTTCTCGACATCCTCCTCCACCACCAGCCCCAGCGTCCCGTCGGCCGAACCGTAGAGGAACTGCGCCGCATGGCCGCCGAGCGTAAGGTCGCCCGCCGTGGCCGGTCCGGTCGGCTCGAGTTTCACGAACCGGTCGCAGGTCAGCTTCTTTCCCGTTCCCTCGACGGTGATGGTCGCCTGCGAGGGGCTGACGAAGAACGGGAGCGCGAGTATCTGGCGGCCGGGAAGTTCGGCCCGCAGTGCATCCTGCAGTTTCACCGCCGCCTCCTTATCGAAGAGCTCCTTGAGGACGATGTAGTATTCGCGGTTGTCGATGCGCCGCTCGCTGATGGAGAAGATGCCGCCGGTCATGAAGAGCTCCACCGGCCGGTTCGTTTCGGCCGCCACCTGAGCGACCCGGTCGCGGTACCCGGAAAGCGCCGCCCCGGTCAGTTCTTCGATCGCCACCCGGTAGCGGACCACCGGCGCGGTATAGCCGGTGAGCGTCACGGTGGCCGCATCGGCCGATAGATCCTTGCCGCCGCACGAGAAGCGGACCGCCCCCGACACCGCCAGCGGCGCCGGAAGGTCTTTGACATGGACACGGATGAACGGGACGCCGTCGTGGAAATTGAACGACGCGGTATGGAAATAGAGGAATTCGTCGTTCCCCTTTTCGCCCGCCGTGAGGAGCAGGGCGATGCTAAAAATCAACCACGGTAGGATCTTCCTTGATCTCAAACGGCTCTCCCAGCTCCAAGTGATAGAACGATCCTTCGTACAGATACGAATATATCTCGTAAAAACGGGCCACCCGCTTGGCATAGTTGCGCGTCTCCTGATACGGGATCAGTTCTATGAACGACATACCCGGCAGATCGCCGAACTGTTGATACCACTGCCCGACCTTCTTCGGCCCGGCATTGTAAGCGGCCGCCGCGAGGATGATGTTGCCGTCGAACCGCTTGAGCAGTTTCGAGAGATACCACGCCGACGCCTTGAGCGATTCGTACGGGTTGAAGGGGTCCTTGACCTTGATGCCCGACTGTCCCGATATCTTCTGGAAGGTCGACGGCATGATCTGCATGAGCCCGATGGCCCCCGCCCCCGACACGACCCAGTCGCGGTAGAAGCTCTCGGCCCGCATGATGGCATAGAGAAAGGCGGGCGATATGGCAAACTCCTCGGAGAGTCGCATCACCGCGTCGAAGTGCGGCACCGGGTAGAGTATCTTCCACTTGTCGGTGTCACCGTACTGCGGCGCAAACTTGAGCGACGCCTTTATCGCCTCGTAGATGCTGTCGATGATGCGGGCGTACTTTTCGGCCGCCTTGTAGATCGGGAGGGCGAGGTTGCGCATGACGAACGGCACCACCGGATCGCCCGCGTTCCCCGGCATCCGATCCTTGGCGCGGATATAGCGTTCGTAGAAAAGGAGACCGTCCAGCAGCCGGTGTTGCGCGAAGAAAACCATACTCTCGACCGTTTCATCCTTCCGGAATGAAGCGGGGGCCTTATCGGCCGCTTCGAGCAGCTCCTCGTACGGATCGCTGTCGAAGGTGCGCAGAGCGGCGCGCCACTTCGCCCGGCGGGACTCGTCGCTTGCGGCCGGCTGTTTGACCGCCGCCAGTTTCGGCGCGTCGGCAAGGTGATAATAGAGAAAGTCGTAGTAGGATATGAAATCTTTCGCGGTACAGTCGGCATCGTCCTGCGCCCCGCATTCGTAATCGTTCGAACCGCTGAACAGGTAGTAGTTGAACAACCGGTCGTAGAAGAGCGTCAGCGACTGCATCGTCTGCAGGGAGTCGCCCACCCCCGCGCCGCGCGGCTTGAGGTTCGCGGCGAAGACGAAGTTGCCCCAGAGGAGATAGGCGTAGAACTCGTTCCCCTCCATGAGATAAATGAGCCCAAGCCGATAGAGCGACTGGAGGAACCACGCCGACTTCGGGTTCCGATAGACCGTCTCTTCCAGTATCTCGCGCGCCGCCGGGGTATTGTTCGATTCGATGAAGGAGACGGCGGCGTGGAACAGCACCCGCTCCTTGCGCTGTCCCGAAAGACTCTCGGCGAGCCACCGCATGTAGGCGGCCCCTTCGGCGGGGACCCCCTTGCTCGACAGGATACGGAACTTCTCCCAGCCGTAGGAGTAGCGGCACTCCTCATGCGGACACTTCGCTATCTCGCGATCGATGAGCGTTATCGCGTCGGCGTAGCGTTTCTTGCCGACCAGATAGCGCCCCGCCTCCAGCGACATCGGATAACCCATCTCGGTGAGCACCTCGCAGTAGAACTCGTCGGCAAGACCCTCCTTGCGCATAGCGGCGAACCACTTGACGAAGAGCGGAGAGCCTTCGACCGGCAGACCCAACGTGCGGCGGATCGTGAGGAGCCGCTGGTTGATCTCGCCGCGCTGGGATACATATTCGCTCTCTTCGAGGAACGCCAGATAGTCGGGGATGAGTTTCGCGTCGGCCCCCTTCCCCTGCTCCTTGGCGACGATGCGGTTGAACGCGGCCGCCTCGTTCTTATCCTCCTTCAGGCACTTGGCGTACTTCGGGATCGCCTCCTTCCATTTCCGTTCGGCGAGGAACATGTCGCCTTCGAGACAGCCGAGCGCCCGTTCCCGGTAAAAGGCGGGGTAGCCGGCCGCTATCGCATCGAGTTCTTTACGCGCCTCTTTCCATTTCTTCGCCGAGAAAGCGGCGCGGAAGGCGAGATAGCGGAACAGGAGCGTCTTGCGGCGTTTCTCGGGCAGGTCCTTGAGCGCGGTCGGTATCTCGAGTTCGCGACCGGTGCGGTAGAGCGCCAATATCCGCCGCGCGACCGCCCCTTCCTTCTCGCGGAACTGCACCTTGTCGTAGAATTCGAGGTAGGATTCCTCGTCGCCCGACTCGTAGACCGTCTTGAGGCACTCCTCGGTCACCGGCTCTTTGTTGAGGCAGTCGGAGAAGGCGAAGAGTGGAAATGCCGCGATAAGAACACTTATGAATAGGAAGAGGCGCATGGGCTCCGAACTCCGTTGTCCGGCGAAAGTATAGCAATGCGCGATTCGATGTAAAAGAAAATCTTTATTTCGAAGCAGATTTCTACTTATTCGTCGGGGATGATGACCGGTTTGACCTTCCAGATCTCGTCGGCGTACTGCATGATGGTGCGGTCGGAGGAGAATTTGCCGGAGCGGGCGGTGTTGAGTATCGACTTCTTGGTCCACGCCTCCTGATCCCTGAACAACGCGCTCACCTTCTCTTGGGTATCGACATACGCCCGGTAATCGGCCAGCAGGCAGTAGTGGTCGCTGAACAGCACGATGTTCTGGTAGAGGAACTGGAAGATGCCCGGCTCGTTCTTGTTGAAGTAGTCGGTGTTGATCATATCGAGCACCTTGCGCATCTCGTTGTCGCGCTGATAGTATTCCTGCGGGCTGTAGCCGCGTTTCTTGAGTTCGCGGACCTCGTGCGCCTTGAGCCCGAAGATGAAGATGTTCTCCATCCCCACCTCCTCGGCCATCTCGACATTCGCGCCGTCGAGCGTGCCGATGGTGAGCGCGCCGTTGAGCATGAACTTCATGTTGCCGGTGCCCGACGCCTCGTAGCCGGCGGTCGATATCTGTTCGGAAAGGTCGGTGGCCGGGATGATCTTCTCGGCAAGCGACACCGAATAGTTCTTGAGGAAGAGGACCTTCAAGCGGTCGCCCACCGCCGGGTCGTTGTTGACCACCTGCGCGACCGAGTTGATGAGTTTGATGATGAGTTTCGACACCTGATAGCCGGGGGCCGCCTTGCCGCCGAAGATGACGGTGCGCGGCACGAAATCGCCCGACGGGTTCGCCTTGATGCGGTTGTAGAGGGTGATGACATGAAGCACATTGAGGAGTTGCCGTTTGTATTCGTGGAGCCGTTTTATCTGGACATCGAAGATCGAGTTGTGGTTGACCGCGACGCCGTAGGTCTCCTTGATGTAGCGCGCCAGATGCCGCTTGGCGAGCAGTTTCGCCTCACGCCACAGTTCACGGAATTCGGCGTCGTCGACGAACGGTTCGAGTTTGCGCAGTTTATCGAGGTCGGTCACCCACTCTTCGCCGATGCGGTCGGAGATGATGTTGGCGAGGAACGGGTTGGCTTTTTTAAGCCAGCGGCGCGGCGTGATGCCGTTGGTCTTGTTGTTGAACAGCGTCGGGTTGTAGCGGCAGAAATCGCGGAAGATATCGTTCATCAGGATGTCGGTGTGGAGTTGGCTGACGCCGTTGACCGAATGACTGCCGACGATGGCCAGATGGGCCATCCGCACCATTTTGGGGGTCGCCTCCTCGACGATCGACATCTTCGCGATGGCGTTGTCGTCAAACCGCCCCATGTCGCGCAGTTCGTTATGGAAGCGGCGGTTTATCTCGTAGATGATCTGCAATTGGCGCGGCAGGAGCGGGCCGAGCAGTTCGACATCCCACTTTTCGAGCGCCTCGGGCAGTATCGTGTGGTTGGTGTAGCCGAAGGTCCGCTTGGTAATGTCCCACGCCTCGGTCCATTCGAACCCCTCCTGATCCATGAGGAGGCGCATCAGTTCCGGTATCGCGATGACCGGGTGGGTATCGTTGAGCTGGATGGCCACCTTGTCGGGGAATTCGCGGAAGTCGTCGTATGCCTTCTTGAAGTGGTAGATGATGTCCTGTAGCGTCGCCGAGACGAAGAAATACTGCTGTTTGAGCCGCAGTATCTTCCCCGCGTGGACATTGTCGTTCGGGTAGAGCACCTTCGAGATGTTCTCCGATTTGTTCTTTCCGTCGACCGCCGCCATGTAGTCGCCGCTGTTGAAGGAGGAGAAGTCGAACTCGGTGGTCGCCTTGGCCTGCCAAAGCCGCAGGTTGTTGACGGTGTTGTTGCGGTAGCCCGGCACGGGCACATCGAAGGCGAGCGCGATGACATCCTCGGTGTCGACCCACTTGAAATGAAAACGGCCCGCGCCGTCCTGTTCGGTCGCCACGCGGCCGCCGAACTGAACGCGGTATTCGAGATGAGGCCGCGCGATCTCCCACGGACAGCCGTACTTGAGCCAGTTGTCGGGCAGTTCTATCTGCCAGCCGTTCTTTATCTCCTGCTTGAAGATGCCGTACTCGTAGCGGATACCGTAGCCGTACGCGGGCAGACTCATCGTGGCCATCGAGTCAAGGAAACAGGCCGCCAGCCGCCCGAGGCCGCCGTTGCCGAGCCCCATGTCGGGCTCCACATCGCGGATATCTTCGAGATTGTAGCCGAGCTGCATCAGTATCTCGGAGCATTCCTTATAGTATTCGGTGTTGGTCAGCATGTTGCCCATCAGGCGTCCCATCAGGAATTCCATCGAGAGGTAGTAGACCCGTTTGGCGTCCTGTTTGCGGTACTCGTACTGGGTGCGGAGCCACTTGCGGATGAGGCGGTGGCGGATGGCGAAGGCGAGCGCGAAGTAGATATCGCGGGAGTTGACGGTGGTGCGATCCTTGACCAGCAGGTATTCCAGCGCCTTCTCGAAGTCGGGCTTAAGGTCCTTGCCGAGCAGTTTGCCGTCGGTGAAGAAGATGTTGCCGTTCGTCCCGTTCTTTTCCTGTTTCATGCCTCACTCCGTAACTGTCAGCGGACCGGTGTCGCGGTATGATACCCGTGTTGCCGAACAATTCAAGGAAAGGGGGCCTAAAGAATTTCTTTAAAAACAAGAAAAACTTTGTTATAAAGCGCTTCGGTGGGAACGGAGGTCACATGGAAACGCGTCCGAACGGCAAGATACTTTTTGTTGAAGACGAGGAGAATCTCCTCAACAGCATCTCTTTCATACTCGAGGCCGAAGGGTTCGTCGTGCACCGGACCCGGTCCGGAGAGGAGGCGCTGCACGCCCTTGAGGTCATCACCCCCGATCTGATCCTGCTCGATATCACGCTCCCCGGCATCGATGGATTCGAAGTGGCCGAGCGGGTCCGCAAGAACAAAAGCACCGAAAAGGTCGCCATCGTGATGCTCACCGGCCGAGCGGTTGAAGATGATGTGGTGCGAGCGCTGGAAACCTGGGCCGACGACTATATCGTCAAACCGGTTCGGCCGCGAATGCTCATCGCCCGACTCAACGCCGTTCTGCGCCGTAAGACCACCCGCGCACCCGAAGCCGATATCCTGCGGTTCGATTCACTCACGGTGGATATCGCCGGCCGTGAAGCGACCATCGAAGGGACCCCGATACCGCTTACCCGCACCGAATTCGATATCCTCTCCCTGCTCGTCCGCGATCCGAACACCGTCTTCTCGCGCGCTCAAGTCATCGGCGAGATACGCGGCGAGGACTATTTCGTCACCGAACGCTCCATCGATTTCCAGATATTCGGCCTGCGCAAAAAACTCGGCCCGCACGCCGAACGCATAGAAACGATACGCGGTATCGGCTACAAATTCCGCGCCTCCTGAACGAGTGAGCATGCTCAAAGGGATCCGTTTCAAGACGATACTCATCATAGGGTCTCTCGTTTCCGGTATCATACCGCTCGCGATACTGACCATCACCGGATCGAAGATATTCGGCACCGAGTTGAAGGAACAGGCATTCGCCCAGCTCGAATCGGTGCGCGACCTCAAGAAAAGCCGCATCGAAGAAACGCTTCGGCTGTTCCCCGCCCTTTCGATGGCCGAAATGAACCGCGTCATGCTTGAGCGCTCCGGGATGGGCGACACCGGCGAGACCTATCTGGTCGGCCCCGACCTGCATCTGCGCAGTGATCTTCATCTCGCTCCGGCCCGTAGCAACGACCAGCCGATAGCCACCTTTTCGGTCGATCAAGCGCTCGACGGGCGGACCGGCACCACGCTCACGGTCGATTACCGCGGCAAGAAGGTCCTGTCGGCCTATGCTCCGATAACGGTCGGCGGCGAAAGATGGGCGCTCGTCGCCGAGATAGACGAACAGGAGATAGACCGGCGCATCAGTTCGGCGCTTTACCGCTCGTTCACCGCCGTTGCGCTCATTTCGGCGGCGCTGTTCGTACTGCTCGCGCTTATTGTTTCGGCCATCATCACCGGCGGCATCAACCACGTTGTCAAGGAACTGGAAGGCATTCTTCAGAAGATACTCGGTGGACGGCTCGAGGTGCGGGGCGACCCTTCCCGCGTCGGCCGGGACTTTCGGGGCGTCATGACGCAGGTCAACGCGCTCGCCGACGCCTTCGTCTCGCAGACCGAAGAGCGGCGCAAACTTGAATCGGCGGTCGAGTTCAACCAGCGGATGGAGGCCATCGGGATGCTCGCCGGCGGCATCACGCACGACTTTAACAATACACTCGGCTACATGCTCGCCTACGCCGATCTGGTCCACGCCGAACTGCCGAAAGGCTCACCCGCCGAAGCGCACATGACCGAGATACTCAAGGCGATCGACCGGGCGACCGAACTGGTGTCGCAGATAACCACCTTCAGCCGCCGCATGAAGCGCGAGAAACAGCCGGTGCGGGTCGCATCGCTCATCACCGAACTGGTCAAATTCCTCACCGCGACGCTCCCCAAATTCATCACGGTCAAAAAGGATATCCGGCGCGACGATATCAAGCTCATGGCCGATCCGGTCCAGCTCCACCAGATACTCATGAACCTCTGCACCAACGCCTTCCATGCGATGCAGGATACCGGCGGCACCCTCACCATCACGCTCGACGCCGAACCGGCCGGCGGCCCCTGCGGCGAACAGTGCTTCCGCCTCACGATCGCCGACACCGGCTGTGGTATGGATGACTACACTCGCCGACACGCGCTTGACCCCTTCTTCACCACCAAACCGCCCGGACAGGGAACCGGCATGGGGCTGGCCATCGTCACCGCGGCGGTCAAGAACCTGAACGGCATCATGGAGATCGAGAGCGCCGAGGGACAGGGAACCCGTATCTCCATTATCCTGCCGCTCATGGAGGAAAATGAACCGAATCGACGCGACAAGGAGGAAGAAGCGGTCCACCGCGGGAGCGGCACGGTCATGTTCGTCGACGACGAACCGCACTTCTGCACCTCGGTCCGGCTCATGCTCGAACAACTCGGCTATGACGTCATCACCTTCACCGACAGCCCCGGCGGACTCGCCAGTTTCCGCGAGAACCCCACCCTCTACGATATCGTCATCACCGACTACAACATCCCCGATATGAACGGGCTGGAACTGGCGCGCCGCATCAAGATGATACGCCCCTGCATTCCCGTGGTGGTGGTCACCGGCTACGGCGGCTGGGACAGCCTGCAGGAGCCGTCGCGGCTCGGGATCGAGGCGGTCGTCCAAAAGCCTTTCTCGCGGGCAAAGATATCGAAGGTCGTTCATGAAATACTGCGCGGCGCGGGGAGCTGTCCATGACGATGCCCGAAGGGGTCCGGAGAAAATTTGTCAAGCGGCCCGTACGATGGTATGAAGAGGGCGTTTATACAGCGGGGGAGAAAAAGATGGGAGAATTCGAAAAAAGCACCTTCAACATCCTCGTGGTCGACGACGACGAGAATGTGCTCCAGCTCGTCAAGATCATTCTTGCCGATCGCAAGTATCACCTCGTGACGGCGCGCGACGGCAAGGAGGCGCTCGACAAGCTCGGCACCTTCCGCCCCGACATCATCATCTGCGACATCCTGATGCCGAACCTCGACGGCTACCAGTTCCGCGACGCGATCCGCGACCGCGACGAATACTATCTCACCTCGTTCATCTTCATGTCGGCCAAGACCACCACCGAGGACCGCGTCCGCGGCATCGAACACGGCGTCGACGCCTACATCACCAAACCGTTCGACGTGGTCGAATTCCGCGCCATCGTCAACTCGATGATCAAAAAACGCCTGCAACTCGAACGGCTCGTCAATCACGACGCGCTGACCCACGTCTACAACAAGCGCAAGATCATCGGCGAACTGGAACGGGAACTCCAGCGGGTGAAGCGCTACAGCAACTCACTTTCCATCATCATCGTCGATATCGACCATTTCAAACAGGTCAACGACACCCACGGCCATCCCGAAGGCGACACGGTGCTCGAGACCATCGCCGAGACGGCTCGCAACTCCCTGCGCGCAATCGACATGATCGGCCGCATCGGCGGCGAGGAGTTCCTCATCATCCTCCCCGAGACCGACCTGAACGGCGCCCTCATATACGCCGACCGTCTGCGGATGATGGTAGCGGCGCTCGTCATCGGCCCCAACGACATCAAGGTGACCATCAGCGGCGGCATCGCCACCGCCCCCGCCCACGCCGTCGACCGCGAACCGCTCATCCGCAAGGCAGACGAGGCGCTCTATGAGGCAAAACGAGCCGGTCGCGACCGTATCGCCTGCGCCCGCTGAACCGTTCCGCATGTTCTGCATCATAAATAAAATAAGTTGCTTTCATCCTCGTCCCAAATTACAATTTGTCCGTTTTAGTGAGTATTGATAGGGGTCGCTCATGGCCATGAAGATCGGCGAGTATTTTGTACAGCTCGGCAAGATAACCCGCGAACAACTTGCCAAAGCGCTCGATATGCAAAAAACCCAGAAGACCTACCTCGGCGAAATACTGGTTTCCGAAAAAATGCTTTCCGAGAACGACCTGCTCACCTATCTCGCCGGCATCTTCAACCTGCAGTATATCACCAGCGAGAAACTCGAGAAAATGACCATCCAGAGCAACGTCGCTCAGGTGGTGCCGGAACGGATAGCCGAAACGAAAGGAATATTCCCCCTCAAATACAGTTTCAATGAGGGAAAACTGACCCTGCTGACCCATGCGCCGCAGGATGCCAAGATGCTCGACGAACTGAAGATCATCTTGGACAACATCAAGGTCATCACGCCGGTCATCGCCTATTCGAAGGCCATCAAGGCGATCATCTTCAAACAGTACAAAGGCGACCTTATCGCTTTCGACCGCTTTTTCCCGAAAAATGTCGACATGAAAGGCTTTATACCGGTCGGCGAAGCGGTGCTCGATAAGGACATCCTCAAACAGGATGCGCCGCGCAAGGTACTCAAGGATCCGAAGGAATTCACCCGGAACACCTCCTTTACCCAGATCATCAATCAGGGAGAGATCCTCCAGTCCGACGGCGGCGACACGACGATCACCAACCGCGTCAACAAGCTCAAGAACGGCGTCACCATCGTCGGCCACGAAGAATTCCTTGAGGCGATAAAGGTCTTCACGAGCATCATCGATTCCATCCGCGAGGGAGGGTTCAAACACCACACCCAGCGCGTGGTGGGTCTTTGCATGAAACTCGGCAAGGCCTACAAGATGAACGAGGTCGACATGAACGACCTCATCATCGCCGCCTATCTGCATGACGCGGGCAAAAAGAAACACCTCAGCGCCTTCGACATCAAAGACAAGGAATGCGCCGATACCGTCATCAAATACTCTTCCGCCGGGGCGCGCCTTTTTGCCGGATGCAATCTCTCCAAACAGACCAAATCGATACTTTCGAATATGTACGAAACGGTCAACGGCGCAGGCTTCCCGCAGGGGCTTAAAGGCAACGATATCCCTATCGGAGCTCAGATATTATTGCTCGCCGACAGCTATGACTATCTGACGCAGGTCTCGTCAATACCGGCCCCCACCGCCTATTTCCGCATGAAAGCGCTGGGCTTTTTCACCGACAAATTACTCGACACCCTCAAGGAAGAACTCCAGATCAATACCCTCGCCGCGGCGGCGACCGGCAACGCCGTCAAGATCGCCGGCATCGTCGTCACCGAGAATCGCGACCTGCTCGACGAGATAGCGCAGCGCTTCTCCGCTCAGAACATACAGATATTCACCGCGCCGCAGATAGAAATCGCGGCGCTGATACTCAAAAAACAGGGCGATACCATCAACTTCATCCTCTCCGATATCGATGTGAAGAACTCCCAGTTCACCCCCTTCAAACTCATCAACGCGATACGGACCAAGGGCATCTTCCCGAAACTCCAGTTCTTCCTGTTCTCCACCGGTACGATATCACCGCAGAATCGGGATCAGGCGACGCAAATGAAGGCCGCCGGGATATTCCCGAATTTCAATTCATCAAAGAATATGCCCGAACTGCTCAGTATGCTAAGATCATAGCGCAGCCGTTGTCGGAACGATCCTCCGCTTCAGACACCTTGTTCTCCTCGGATATCACGCATTCCCCGTAACTGCACGAGCCGATGCCGGTATCGCTCTGGCACGACAAGGAATTCTGGGAAAGGTCCTGCAGGGAGATACAACTTTGCGTTCCTTCGTCGCATTGGACCTTCCGGCAGGCGGGCGCTGTCTCTTCGCAGGAACGATCCGCGCCGACGCACTCGCCGGCGGAACAGACCGTATCGACGGTGCAATATAAACCGTCGTCACAACTCTCTCCTTCATTGATGGCTTCGACCTCGCACTGGCCGGTGGCGGGATCGCACGCGCCGCGGATGCAAAGCCCCTCGATATCGGAACAGTCGACCGGATCCTGCGCGACGCAGACGCCGGCCTTGCACAGATAGTTGGTAAAGCATTTATCGCTTCCTTCCGTACAGCTTACCCCGTCCTTCTTGGCAACCGTCACACAGGCGCGGCTCTCCTCGTCACAAACCATTTCGGCGCATTCGTTCTCCGCGGCGGAACAAGCGGGCGGCGGCGAAGCCAGCGCGCACCAGCCCGCGCGGCATTCCTCCACGCCGTTACAGAACAGGCCGTCGTCGCATTCATCGTTCTGGGTACAGGTCCGCAGGCCGTTGGTCAGGGTCGGATCGCCGAAATAATTAAGTTCGAGTTTGATGGTCTTCATGACCGAATCGCTGGTCCAGAGGATCTTCTGATCGGCCAATACGCGCGCCGGAGACTTGCCCTCGAGCACGGCGCGGGTAAAGACCGTCCCGTACGCAAAGACATCCTGCGCATATTCGGGTTCGTACTCCGGCCAGATGCCGCCGTAACTCACCTGCGAAGCGGCGACCACACCCACCGCCGTTTGGTAGAGCATAGCGGTCGCGATATTATCCGGTTCATCCACATCGCCGTTGAGACAGCTACCCATATACACGAACGCCGCCCGGTCGGCCGGGAGCGCGTCGGCAAGCCCCGAATCGATGAAAGAGGGGGATGAGAGTTCATAGGAGGAAGGGACGCCGTCGCCGTTGTCCCCGGTCCAGATCGTCCGATAGGCCCCTTTGGACAGACCATGACCCAGCCAATAGACCAGCCCGTAGCCGTCGTTCCATTCGTTGACGACCTGATCGCTTTCGAGGATCCCCCAGTCGGTGAACTCGGAGGGGGCCAGCCCCTCTTTCTCGACCAGCGCCCGCGTCGTCAGATCGCTGCGTCCGCTGAAGAAGGTGTCGAGCATCTGTCGGACGACATAGCCGCCGTCCATCTTGTCGTTGCCCATGCCGTCCTGATTCTCATAGTAAGGTATTCCGGCCGGGAAGAGCGCTTTACGACGGTAATCCGCCGCGCCTGGATCCTCCGCCATATAGGCGATGGTGCGTTCGAGAATGCGGTCCACCTTCGCCATGCCCCCGGCGTACACCGGTATGCGGCCGACCAGCAGTTCCCAGTTAAAGCCGAGGAATCCGTCCTCCGATTCGGCGTACTGACCGTTATCGTTGCTGTCCCAGTCATTGGTGAGTTCGCCATAGAAGAAATCGGTGGGAACGTCATGATACGACACCTCGGGCTCATCGTTGTTGGCATAGGTGCGCAACATCGGGATATCGCCCATTTCGGGCCGCGGATCGCCCAGAAGGAGCAGATAGCCGTACTTCTTGTAGACGGTCTTCAGCCATTCCCTGATCGCCACCGCCCGTTTGGTGCCGGTAAGACCATCGGCCCCGAACTGATCCTCGGTCGCGATATCCACCGTCCAACCTGAACGTCGCTTCGCTTCGACATAGGGAGAAAGCTGGGTGGAGCGCGCCAGCGTCTCGTTCGAGGTCAGTAGCAGCAGTTTTCTGGGCAACTCCTGATCGGCGGGGAGCAGGCGGGGACGCAGCGCATCGGCGAAATGGAGGCGTATCTTCTTGATATGGATATAGCCGCCGTTCGGCCCGCGCACTACCGGATACCAGCGGAATTCATGTACCGGCTCGCCGCGGCGATCGCCGGCGAAGAGGGTCCGGTGAAAATTCTCCCGTGTGGGGAGGACCCGCAGAGCGGCCGGCGGATCGACCCGCAGAAGCCCATCGGGCGCCAGACGGTAGAGATAGCGACCTTCCTGCAAAGACGCCGGTAGCGACAGTGTCTCGGAAGAAAGGATATCCACCCGCTCCACCGGCGTCGAGAAACGATGAACGCGGTAGGGAAGCATCGGCTTGCCGCCGACCGATTCGGTAGAGAAGCCCGCGAGTATGGGGATGACGCCGCCGGTATCGGCTCTGAAGGAGAGCGGGCCGGTCTCGATATCGAGTGTCGCGGCCTCCGCAAGTACGGTCAGCGCCGTCAGTAACACCAAAAGGATCGGTCTCATGGGTATCCCCTCGCTATAGGTTTATCCTCTCTTCAATAAAAAAAGAAGCAAGCGCGCGGCCGAAGATTTTTTCCGAGGCTATACGTATAGTTAAGGACGGTCGATGCTATTCAGGAAGGGTGATCTCGGTACGGTAGCCCACGGCGTGCCGCGCCAACCCCACGGCGAAAGTGACGGCATTCTCGACCCGCAGGACCGGTGTGCGGAACGCGGCGAAAGAGACCGGCGTCTTTTCAAAGAAGAAGAGGTCCTCCTCCCCGAAACCTCCTTCGGGACCGATCCAGAGATAGAGATCGTCGGCGCCGCGGAACTGTTCGATGGTCGCCGGGGCGTCCGACTCGGGATGAAAAACGACATGACGGCCGGGCCGGCGGATGATGACATCGCGCCCCATGGCCCGGATATCGGGCATATAGCGGCGGCGACTTTGCGATGCCGCCGACTCGATGATCTGTTCGATGCGCTGGAACTTTTTGAGCAACGCCGTCTCGGGCAAATTGCTGCGCGAGGCACGGAACAGGAAGAACCCGTGAGCCCCCGCCTCCACACCGTTACGGACCGCCTCTTCCAGCCGCTGCCATTCGATGGCGGCAATGACCACGAACACCTTCGGGCCGCGGTAGGCGACCTCGTGGCGGACCCGCACCTCGAAACTTCCTTCCTTGCGGGTGGCGCCTATCAGCATCGTCTCGTAGACGACCCCGTCGTGGTAGAAAAAGACCGGCTCATCCTTCCCGACGCGGCGCACCTTGAACAGATAGTGGGCATCCTCGTCGGAAACCTCTATGATCCGATCATCGATGAGATTCAGTTCTTTCTTGGCGAGATAGATCACCTTAGGAATGCCGCACAATGAAGTTCATCAGATCCTTCTGCTGGGTATCGCTGTCGAACAGGAACACCACGCCGACGCCGATCATGCGGCGCGAATCGTCGGGATGGGGTATGTGGCGTATCACCTTGGCCTTGAGGATGAACTGCTTGCGGATCGTGCGGTCCTCGAGGATGATGACGATCTCCTCCCCTTCCTTGAGCGGCTCGGTGGTCTCGAACGACATCCCGGAAAGGCTGATGTCGCGCGTCTTGAAGTTCGCCACCTGATCGTTGATGAAGACCTCGACCGGCACCGAGATACCCAGACGCGGCTGGACGCGCTTCTCTTCGCCCTTTTTCTCTTTCGTCTTTTTGGCGCCGTCCTTCGTATCGGTCCGGTTCCGGAGGACCTGTGCGATATCGTGACGAACGCGGATATAATTGCCGCCCACCATCATCATGCTGAGATCCGACAACTCGCTCTCCTCTTTGAGAATGCGGTCCTCGATGAGATCGTAGCTCTTCTCGTCGAGCTTCACGCCGATACCGGCCGGCATAACGCGCCCCGGAAGCTTGATCTCGCGCGGCCGCTTCCACGAAACATTACCGTGGATGATCAGCTCTTTCCCCTCGTCGGTCACGACGAACTTGATCTCAATGGCGCCGCCGACCTTGATCGACTCGTACTCCGGCAGAAGCGTAAGATCGAAAAAGATGTCGGACGCCGGGCCGATCGGGAAATACTTCTCGCGGATGGCCCGCTTGGTGGTCTCGATGGTGATGTTGATCACGTGAACAATGCCTCCGTGAACTGGTCGGCGTCGAACGGCCGCAGATCCTCCACCGATTCGCCGATACCGGCGAAGTAGACCGGCAGAGCGAGCTCGCGGGCGATCCCGATGAGCGATCCCCCCTTGGCCGTACCGTCGAGTTTGGTGACTATGATACCGGTGATCGGGATAGCTTCTCCGAATTCGCGGGCCTGCGTCACCGCGTTCTGCCCGTTGTTCGCGTCGATGACCAGCAGTGTCTCATGCGGCGCACCGTCCGACGCTTTGCCGATGACGCGGTGGACCTTGCGCAACTCTTCCATAAGATTCACGCGGTTCTGAAGCCGTCCCGCCGTATCGACGATGACGATCTCCCTGCCGCCGCTTACCGCCGTATTGACCGCATTGAACGCGACCGACGCCGGATCGGCCCCTTCGCGGTCGCGGATCACCTCGGCCCCGGCCCGCACGCCCCATTCGGCGAGCTGTTCGACCGCCGCGGCGCGGAAGGTGTCACCGGCCGCCATGACCACGCCGTGCCCCTGCATGGTGAACTTCTTGGCAAGCTTGCCGATGGTGGTGGTCTTACCGGCGCCGTTCACGCCGACCATCAGGATGACGAAGGGACGGGCCGCGCCGACCGCAAAGGGCTTCTCGACGCTTTTGAGTATCGCTCGTATCCGCGCCTTGAGCAGTTCGCGGACCGCGTCGCCGCTGTTGAGCGATGCACGGTTCCGGCGCACCTCGTCCATCAGGTGGGTCACCGTCGCGACGCCGAGATCGGCGGTGTAGAGTATCTCCTCCATCTCTTCGATGAGCTCGTCGGTGACGGCGCTGGCGGTGAATATGCCCTTGAGCCGCGCGAAAAAGCCGCCGCGTGTTTTTTCAAGACCGTCCGTGAAACTGCGCGGCGCGGCGGGCGGCAGTTCGGGGGCGGGCGCGGCGGGCTCCTCGGCCTCGACCACGGTCTCCTCCTGCGCTTTCGCCTCGGCGACCGTTGCGGCGGGCGGCGAATCGGGATCTTTCTTGTAGTAGACCTCGACATCGGTCCCGCTTTCGGTCGGCAGGGTCAGATCGATGGTATCGTGGCGCGGTGCGTCGCGTGGCACTTGGGGAAGTTTCTTATCGTCGGGCTTTTTCTCCTCAAGATCGTGGTCATCCTCGTTGTCGGGAAGGCGGATGACGATGATCAGAACGATGAGGAGGAACAGCGGGATGATATAGAAGAACAGTTCACCGTTCATGAAGTTCTCTACGAGCCATGACCAGATGCGCATTCGGGTACCCCGGATACAGTTTCACAGGCGGGAACGACTACCCAAGAATAGACAATCCGGCTTTGATGTCAAGAATATAGGGGCAAGGCGGAAGGATCATCGACCGATCATTGGGTCGTCACCTTCATAAAGTAGCCGTAAGTGTTGTCAATGGTCGCAACACTGGATGGCGGGCTCGTGAAGGTCGCCGATTCGCCGCCGCCCAGATGGGTCCCGAAGATCGGCTGGGTGGTGTTGAGCGTCGTCGCGTAGTAGTAGGTCGGATCGGGATAGGATCCGTTATCGGTTTGACCGAAGTAGATGCCGATGAAGTAATAAGAACCGCTGGCCAACGCCCACGAGATATTGCCCGAGCTGTACCAGCCGGGGGTTCCGGCGCTCGATGAGGAGACCGTCGTCTGGGAAACAAGACTGTAGGTGCCGGTCTGTGTCGATGAGGAGTAGAGCGCATAGGTTATATCGAGTCCGCCGGTGAAGGCCATATAGGTCTGTATCTCGGTGACCGTCCGCGAAACGGTGCAGGAGAAGTAGTTCCCCTTCAGCCGATCGCCGGCGGTATAGCTCGACTCACTCGTGCCGATGGTATCGATCTGTCCGGACGCAACATCCTGATCGGGTGTCTCGTTGTCGACATCGTCATCGGGCATGACATCATCGTCCGGAACAGTGACCAGACCATTGGCCACGCAGGAACTCTCCCAAGAAACGCCATTGACCAAGGAACCGTTAAGCCCATTGCCGCTGGCGTCATTGGCGGTAGTTCCGCTCCCCTCTTCAAAATGCCATAGCCCGATAGTATTGGCATCACTGTCGAACCGTTCGGGCGGGGTGAAGGAGCCTATGTAGCGCCCCACATTCGATATCCGTATCTCGTCAATGAGACCCTCGAAGTAACTCGGCCCAGCCGATCGCCGTGAACCAAAAAAAAGGCTTTCAGTGTTCGCATAGGGATCACCGCTTATACTGCCCATGGAATCACCGGCGACCCCATTGATGAATATAGCCATGGCGGCCATCGGTGAGGTGACCTTCACTATCGCGATATGGTACCATTCGCCTGCATTGGGAACGTTGGGCGCAATTCTACTGTAGGAGTTTGCGGCCTCGTAGTAGTAGCCGCCATAAGGCTCGGTATTTGATGGATCAGCGTAGGATCCGTAAAGGTGATATGAGGGACTGGTCGTCGCACCGCCCTTTCGCACTATGGGAGCCTGTGACGGGATCGTATCCTGATAGACCCACGCCTCGATCGTCCATGCGCCGGTCAGGTTCAGCAACGCGTTGTGCAACACCTCGATATAGCCGGTCGAACCGTCGAATCGGACCGAACCGCAAGGACCGGGAGCAACATCGTCATCGGGCTGCACATCGGGGTTGTCGGGCACATCGTCGTCGGGCACGACATCATTATCTAAGGAAACGGTATCGTCCACAGAATCATCGGGTACATCGCCGTCAGGCTGCACATCGGGGTCGGGAACAACATCATCATCGGTGGTAGGAGAATCGTCCCGCACGCAACGAACATTCGTTGGATTAGCGTTACTTCCGTCACGCAATACCCCGTCATTGACGCGAGCGTTGCCGAAATCGACATGCCATGCCTTGGTGCTGTCATCGGCATACACGGAAGAAGACCACAAAGAACCAGATGCCTCTCCAAATGCCGAATATATCTTCCCATAAGGGGTACAGCCGTCGCAGGAAGAAGCCCAGCAATCGGATGTCAGGCAGGCATCGGTCACACCGCAGGATCCTCCCGTCTCGGTCACGGCACAGTTCGTTATCAGGGTCCGCAGTTCCGATATGGTGGGCAATCTCCAGTTCGAGCTCCCGCCCTCCACTAAATTTTCGCAATACGTTATCGCCTCGTACTGGGTCATGGTGTTGGCCGAGTGGTTTGACCAACACAAACCATCATGAGAATACGCACATCCCGTAGCATCGTCATCAGGATTGGCGTCGGCGTCGGTGTCGACGGTGCAGGCGCTCGTATCATAGCCCGAGCAATCTCCCTTGCAGGGGGCCCATCCGTCGATGTAATTGGCGTTTATCTGAGTACAATTTTTCGCATCGCCGTCGCATGCCTCGCCATAGTCGGTAGCGCCATTGCCACAGGTTGCGATGGTGTCCTCATCGGCTTCTTCCCCATCATCGTCGACAACCAGTTCGTCGTCGGTCCCGGCGAAGGGATCATCTTCGCCGACGACCAGTTCATCGTCAACTCCGTCAACTCCGCCAACGGCGTCATTGTCGGCCGCCGGCAGAACACACGTGCCCTCGACGCACTGGTAGGGCGCCGTGCAGGTATCGTTGACGAAACAGGCATCGCCTTCGCCGCCGCGATCGCTGAAATCGAGAAAGTCGCAAGCCGCGAAAAGAACGACGGGGAGGAACAGGCATATTTTTCTCATTTTACCACCTCCAGACCACGCTGACCATCGCGCCGCCCGGCACCGGCGCTATCACCGCCTGCACCGGCCGCTCGGCCACCATATCCCAGATAAGAAGCGCGGCTCCCGTCGCGAGCGCCGCTCCGCCGACCGCGTAGGAGGCGATCGTCGTGGCGCCCCATGTTTCAAGGTCGCCCTTGTCTCCGTTCGTTTTACCGAGATCATAGTCCTTTTTCGCCTCGTTCGCCTGCCAGTGAGCGATACCGGCGACCACCAGTACGGCCCCGCCGCCCGCCAGAAGACCGACACCGCTCCAGCCGAGTACCGTTAAAGCGCGCGGCGCGGAGGTCGGTTCCGGTAGCATCGCCGGAGCCTGCGGGATGGGCGCGGCGACCGACGGACCTTCCACCGCCGCTTGTTTCGGGCTTTCCGCGGCCGATTGTCCCGGCGAAGACTTTTCGACGCCGGAAGCGGCGGCGGGAGCGGGGGCAGGCTGTGCGACCGCTTTCCCGAACAGATCGCCGACCGTCGAAGGAAGTCCCTCGACCAGCAGATTGACATCGCCCTTCACCTTGCATTCGGCGCGGCCCAATATCGTGGCAGTGCGGACATTAAGCCGTTGCAGGTAGAGTATCCAGTAATCGCCCAGTTTCGAGAGCGTCCCGATCACCGATTCGGGAGCGCCGAGCGATGCCCCTATCTCGGCGTAACACGCGGTGTCGTCAGCGCCGCACGACATCTTTTTTTCCTCTCCCACCAACAACGACTTCATCTCGGCCTCACCGATGACCTGTTTCCCCGATATCTTTCCCACCTCCATCGCCACCATCGCACTCACACTATCGGCATCTTTTTCGGTAACGCCGGATTTCGGTTCAATGCGCCACACGACAATAGAATCGGCGGCTCCCTCCGCAAGAAGCAGGGAGGGGATAACGATCAACCAGAGCAACGCCAAAAGCGTCAGGTCATGGATACGGTTTCGCATCAACTCACCCCGTCTTATTCTTTTCTTATCACTTCATGAACATGAAATACTGTTTCAGGCGGTCTTTCGCCGGCACCGGGCCGGAAACACACCGGACATGGCCCCATATCTCGCTCTCCTTCCCCTCCACCGCGCCGGTGACGAACGACACGGTCCAGTACTCCTTTTTCGCACCGCCTTCGCCGGTCGCCTCTTTCTTCTCGGTCGATGACCAGAAGAACCCGTTCGCTCCGCCGGGGCTGTGTTCCCATATCCGGGGGAGCCAGTAGAGGCCCTCTTCGCCGTTCCCTTTCTCGGCCTCGCATCCTTTGCATTGTTCGGTCTGGCAATCGGGGTAGAAGCAGGCGTCCTGTACCCCGCATTTTCCCTTGGTGCCGGTGTCGACACACCCATTGATGAGCGAACGCATCTCGGTGATGGTCGGGATACGCCAGTCGTCTATCTTGCCAATCACCAGATCGTTACAATACTGCTCGGCGGCATCGTAGAGCAACGGTTCGGTCTTCGCTTTCGACCACATGAGACCGAGGAGATGGTCGTAGAATATCTTCTGCTGGTATTCTTTGCCGCTGCCGTCGAGAAGCACCATGGCGCTTTTGCCTACATAAATGGCCGCGACAATAAAAAGCCCCAGAAGCGAATAAAGAAACAGCTTCTTGACGGGGAACGGGGTCCGTACCACATCGGTGTTCGTTTTCTGAAGCACCTCCTCCAGCGACATTTTCGGTTGCAGGAGGTCTTTTTTCTTCGCGGTGCCGATGGGAAGCGGTGCGCCGCAGAGATCGCACGCCTTGGCCCCCGACTTGATCACTCTTTTACATTTCGCACATACGGCCATGGGGATCTCCTTATAGTATCGATCGCTACCTTACACAGATGGCGTAGTTGATGCTGTCGTTGCTTTTATCGTTGTAGTTGACATTCCCGTAGCCGAAGCTGATATCCCACGCACCGTTAGTAAAACCAATATGAGAAGAAGAAGACCAGAAATATAACGACGGCATTCCGGGGAAATCGCTGGCGGGGCTGTAACGCGTATCATCTATCAGCGTCTTCAGTTCCTCGATGTTCGGCAGTCGCCAATCGGTGGCATCGCCGTAGTTCAGGTTCTCGCAATAAGCAAGGGCATTCTGCCAATTCATTGAGGAGGAATATTCCTTTGTCCACTGAAGCCCTGTCACCGTATCGGTCACGATGACCTTACTCGATACGGTCTCTTCGGTGAAGACACTATCGAGTAGGGATCCGTCCCTCACGCACCGGACATACATGGCATCTGTTTTAAAAGTGTTCCCCTCACTACCAAGAGAGAAGCTCACATTCCAAGCACCGTCGGCATTAGGCGCGTATGGTGAGGATGACCAGTAAGAAGCATTCTTAGCGTCAGGAAAGGCAGTCGTATCGATCGCCGGATTTGCATGCCCATAATCGAGAAGAGTCGCCAGTTCTTTACGGGTCGGCAAATGCCAGTCATCGTAGCCGGCATAGCTTAAGTTAGTGCAATAATTAATCGCCTCTTGCCATGTACAGGTCGAACCGACCGGCTCGCCACCGGTACACCCCGCATAAGTGGAGGGAGCGGTTCCCTGCCAAATGAGCCCCGTCACATTGTCGGTGACGGTGTTGTTGGGCGCCGAGCCGCTCACGGTGTAATCGCGTGCCGCACAGTAGCCGCCAAGCGCCGCGTACTGCGCATCCTGACCATAAAAATCATTCCCCTCGGTCGGGCAGGCCATCGTTGTGGTCGCATTGTAACAGAGTGTCTGGCCGGTACAGAGAGAAGGAAGAGCGACGCAGGTCGGATATTCGGGACTTGCCGGATAGGCATGGGATATCTCGAAGCCCGCCGAACAGCCGCAGTCGTACCCCGGGGAGATGTTGGTGCAGGTGGCCGAGGTGTCGCCGTTGTCGTCGCAGAAGTTCAAGGGACCGGCGCATTCGTCGAGATCCTCGCAACTGTCGCCGTCCCATACATAGTAATAATCTTCACATTTGAAGCGACATTCGGTGGCGCTGGATTCCTCGTTGTAGGCCGCCGTGGTGCTCGGCTCCCACGAGTCGCCGTCCCATGTCTGGGTGATGGCGGTCGCGGTGTTGTACATGGAATTCGCCGGTTTGCCGGTGCACGCCTGACCGCTGAGCGTATCGGGGGCGCAGGTGGTGCCGTCGAAGGTGTAGTTGAGCGTACAGTTGCAGGTGTAGCCCACCGTCTCGTCGGTGCAGGTCGCGCCCACATCGTCGGTGTCGCACGGGTTCGACTGCGTTACGCATTCGTTAACGGGGACGACATCATCGTCGGACACCACAGCGTCGTCAGTGGCCACCGTATCATCGGTCGGCGTTTCGTCATCGATCTCGACGATGTCATCATCTATCGGCGCCGCGTCATCGGTGACCACCGTGTCGTCATCAACAACGGTCGTATCATCGTCAGGGACCACCGTATCATCGGTGACGATGATCGTGTCGTCAACATCCGACGGATCGGATGAATCGGACTGATCGGTCTGATCATCGGCGGCATCCTCATCGGGGATGACGACCATATCCTCGGCGGCGTCATCGGCATCGGCAACAATGCCGTCCTGTTCTTCGTCCCCGTCCTGTATGTCGCTTATGTCCTTTTCGTCCTTTTCTTCATCATCATCGCCGGTCACCGATTCGTCATCGGTCTCAGCGACGGCATCGGTATCGGTCGACGGCATCACGCACACGCCGTCGACGCATTCGAACGGTTCCTTGCAGGTATTGTCGGTGAAACAGGCATCGCCTTCGCCGCCGCGATCGGTGAGTTTGAGCACATCGCACGCGGAAAACAGCGAAAGCACCGCAAGAAACAGCAATATCTTTTTCATTCTAACCACCTCCCGCCGGTCACTCTTCTTACCGTGCGGGGTAAAGTACCCTATATTTCGTTTTTCCTCAAGTTTTCCCGATAACGAACTGAGAGAAAAAAGGAGTTCAGTACCGATACTGGTCGTTCTTGTAGGGGCCTTCGACCGGAACGCCGATATAGGCCGCCTGCTGTTTGGTGAGCTTCGTGAGTTTCGCGCCGAGTTTCGCCAGATGGAGCCGCGCCACCTCTTCGTCGAGTTTCTTGGAAAGGGTGTAGACACCGACCGCGTACTTGTTCTTCCAGAGATCGAGCTGGGCGAGCACCTGATTGGTGAAGGAGTTGGACATCACGAACGAGGGATGCCCCGTCGCGTTGCCGAGGTTCACGAGCCGTCCTTCCGACAAGAGCAATATCGAATGGCCGTCGGGGAACTGGATCCGGTCGACCTGCGGCTTGATATTGATCTTTTTGATCCCCTTGACCGCGTAGAGCGCGTCGACCTGTATCTCGTTGTCGAAATGGCCGATGTTGCAGACGATGGCCATGTTCTTCATCTTCTTCATGTGGTCGACGGTGATGACGTCGCGGTTGCCGGTGGTGGTGACGAAGATGTCGGCGTCGGGCAGGACATCTTCGACGGTGAGGACATCGTAGCCCTCCATCGCCGCCTGCAGGGCGCAGATAGGGTCTATCTCGGTGACCACCACGCGGGCGCCGTAGGAACGCATCGACTGGGCGCACCCCTTGCCGACATCGCCGAACCCGCACACGACCACCATCTTGCCCGCGATCATCACGTCGGTGCCGCGCTTGATGCCGTCGGCAAGCGATTCACGGCAGCCGTACTTATTGTCGAACTTCGACTTGGTGACCGAATCGTTGACGTTGATGGCGGGGAAGAGCAGTTTCCCTTCCTTCATCATCTCGTAGAGGCGGTGGACGCCGGTGGTGGTCTCTTCGCTGACGCCGCGCAGTCCCTTCACCATGTCGCGCCATTTGGTCGGGTTCTTTTTATGTTCACGGGCGAGGATGCCCATCACGATATCGAGTTCGCGGTTGCCCGTCTTCTTGCCGATGAGCTTCGGGTTGTTCTCTATCTCGACCCCTTTGTGGATCATGAGCGTCGCGTCGCCGCCGTCGTCGACGATGAGGTTCGGCCCCTGCCCCTTCGGGAACGAAAGCGCCTTGAGGGTGCATTCCCAGTACTCTTCGAGCGTCTCCCCTTTCCATGCGAAGACCGGCACGCCGGAGGCCGCGATGGCCGCCGCCGCATGGTCCTGCGTCGAGAAGATATTGCAGGAGGCCCAGCGCACATCGGCGCCGAGCGCTTTCAAGGTTTCGATGAGGACCGCCGTCTCGACCGTCATGTGGAGCGATCCGGTGATCCGCGCCCCCGTGAACGGCTTTGCTTTCGCGTAGCGTTCCCGCACCGCCATGAGTCCCGGCATCTCGATCTCGGCCAGTTCTATCGCCTTACGTCCCGCATCCTTGAGCCCGATGTCCCGTACCTGATAGTCTTTCACGATCTTCTCCTTACACGGTAGTTCAACGAACAGGTCCCGTTATCATAACCGGAACACGACGAATGGCAAAAAAAGGAATTCACTCGCTTTTCCAAAGCGGCGTGTACTGATAGGAAAGTTTCGCGGGAACACCACGGGCGAGGCGGGTCGCGAGCGTTTCGGGTAGTATCGCCTTCACGGTCGTTTCCCCCTCGACGCCGCCCACCAGCAGATCGGCGATGCGGCCGTCCAGAACGGTCAGATAGGTGCGGTCGGGGTCAAAACGGCCGTCGGCGAACCGAAAGACACCATCGCTCTGCACTCTGTAATAGAGAGGAAAGAGCGATGCCGCCGCCGCGGGATACTTCTCCCACGCACTCTGCAAAAGATCGGCCAGACGCGATCCGGAGATCGTCGCGACCACCGGATGGCGATCGTACGGCACCAGCGCATCGAGCTCGCCCAGCGTCATCGCCGCGCCCGCCTCATGGCGATAGGGCGACATCGGCGTCAGCGCGACACTGAGTTCCGGAGCATATCCCGCCTCCACGGCGGCGGCAAGCAGGGTCTCGTGCAGGAGCCGCGCCGCCGGCGTATCGCCCGACCGCGAGCCCGACAGATCGATGCCGTACCACGGCGTGCCGATGATCCGTTCCTTGGCCCGTTTCATCGTCTCGGCATACTGTCGGGTGATATCGCGCAATTGCGGATCGGGGACAATTTTTTCCAGCGAAAGTTTTATCGTATCGATCGACACGATGACGCCGCGCGTTTCGGCATCGTGCTTTATCATCCGCACCCGGATCACCGCGAGGGCGGGATTGCCCCGCTCAAGAGCGACGAAATGGGTGCCGCCGGTCGCCTCGGTGACCAGCGAATCGGGAAAACGGTCGTTCATCACCACCAGCGACAAATGGGGAAATTGCGTGTGGAGCGACAGAAGGATATCGGCCGGTTCGATGCCGAAGCGCGCCGCAAGGTCGCCGATGTCGGCGCGGAGCGTGAGCACGCTGAAATCGGCTGGAAGTTCGTCGTGCGGCCGCGCACCGCCGGTGAATGGATTGTCGAAGGTCATGCCGTCAAAAAGGATCTTGGGCATGAGCGCCGCCTCCGAAGCGGCCGACAAACCGTAGGCGGCGATCTGTATCCCCTCCACCTCTTTGCGTTTCCCGCCGCCGACCACCCGCAGATTATCGGTCAACGGCTGTGTGCCGGACCCCTGCAGGAAACGCCGGACCGCCTGCGCACCGAGCTGGAACACATCGGGTGAGAGATTGACGAAATGATATCCCGCCGCCGCAAGAAAACGGGCCTCGGGACCCGCGGCGGCATCTTCGGCGCGAACGATCCGCTCGGCGGCTCCCACGGCGAAAAGCCCGCCGTTATCGATGACGATCATGCGGCCGGCACAGGAGCGTGAGACATCGCGGAGCGCCGTGACGGCACGCGGCAGCACATCGTTCCCGCGACCGAGATCGCTAGTGACCGCGACGCAGAACTCGACTTCGCGGTATCCCGTCACCTTGTCGTAGAAATAATAGCCCGCGCCGACAAGGGCGAGCATGACGATGAACAGTATCTTCTTCACCGGGCCCCTCCGTTCGCGCCGATGATATATCGCTACGACCGAAAAGTCCAGAAGCCTCTTTGACAAACGACGCCGCTTTCTTATGATGGTCGCATGGTGCGTTATCTCATCCCACCCGCATTTTTCTTTTTCGCCTACTTCGCCGGCGGTCTGTTGATCGTGCCGCTCGGGATCGGAGCGCTTATCCTTTTCCTGCTCAAACGCACCGAGACCGGCATCGTTATCGCCTGCTTCGCCTTCGCGACGGGCGGCCATCTCATCGCCTTGCGCGACACCCTTCCGACGACCGAAACGGTCGAGGTCGTTTTCGCCGACAGCGAGATACTGCGGCTCGAGAACGGCATGACGCTCCGCCACGACGGCACGATGGTCCCGAAGGAGGGCGACGAAATACGCTTCCTCGATCCGGCCATCGTCCGCGGACAGGGTGCGCCTCACCTCACCGCCTTCGAGATAGTGCCGGAACGAAGTCTGCGGATGCGACTTTCCGATTTCGTGCGGGAACGGAGCGATTCGACGATGCTCCTCGCCTTCGCGACCGGCAAACGGCTTTTCTCCCCCGCCGAGCGGGCATCGTTCCTCAAGACCGGCACGATGCATGTGGTGGCGATATCGGCGTTCCATATCGGGCTTCTCTTCATCCTCCTGCATTTCATAGGACGGCTCCTCGCCCTCCTGCGGACCGTGCCGCCGCGGACGATACTGGTCCTCACCGTGATGCTCAAGGCGCTCGTCCTGTTCTGGTATCTGTCGCTCACCGGCTGGGCCACCCCGACCCTGCGCGCCGCGCTGTTCGTGATGCTGTTCGACCTCTTTCTCACCATCGGCATCACCGCCCATTCGTTCCAGATATTCCTCCTCTCGCTCGCCCTCACCGCCGCGCTCATCCCCAAAAGCATGACCAGCTGGAGCTTCATTATGAGCGCCCTGTCGGTCTTCGCCGTCATCACGCTGTGGAACCGCCTTCCCCGTTCATCGCTCATCTCGATAACGGCGTTGTCGCTCATCATCAATTTGCTCCTCATCCCGGTGTCGGCCGAACTTTCGGGCTTCGTGCCGCTCCTCGCGCCGCTGGCGAATCTCGTCACCATACCGCTCGCGGGACTGCTGGTCGCGCTCCTGATACCGGTGCAGATACTTTTCCCCTTCTTTCCGGCGATCGCCGGGATATTGCTGTTGCCCGCCGATGCCGTGGCCCGCGTGACCACCGAGGACCTGCGCTATCTGGCGGCTCTCTCCGATGCGACGCTCATCCCCCTGCGGCAGGCGGGAACGGGCTGGGCGCTCCTGTTCTACACCGCCGCGGGAACGGTGCTGTTGGCGTCGGGACGGGTGCGGCGCGCGGCGCTCATCGTTCTCTTTCTTTCGGTCATCCCCTATTTCGTCATGCCGACCCCCGACCGCGGTATCGAGCGGATCTACGGACTGCCGGGCGAGGCCTACTGCGTCCGCGAAGGCTACGGGACGGGGCGCATCGTAGAAACGACGCGCTACAACTTCCCCGCCGACTATGTCCAGCGCAAACTCGATACCCTTTCCACCGCGCTCGAACGCGACCTGTCGCGCTGCGGCATTACGCGATTGACAGCGCTCCATCTGCGCGGACCGATACCGTCGCGGACCCTGACCGAACTGCGCAAACGGCCCCGCTTTGAAGGGACGGCGCTTCACCTTATCCCGCCGGTCGCCCCCGGCGCTCCACCCGACGACCAATCTTTTTGACAACAACACCCTCGCTCCTGAAAAAGCTTGACTTGCCCGATCGGATGGCTATAGTTGTCCCTGTATGATGTTTATACACATCATTGTTTTCAATGGATACATTTTATGATGTCTGAAAACATCAATATGAATTTCCAGTCTATGACCGATCGCGCCATTCTTCAGGTTCTCGGTCAGGCATTTCAGCAGATGCGTCTAACGCGAAACATCCCGCAGGAAGAGCTTGCCGCGATGGCGGGGGTGGACCGCACCACCATCGGCAAGTTGGAGGCGGGTCGTCCCGCCACACTGCTCACCGTCGTTCAAATACTGCGGGCGCTCGGGGAACTTGACCGGCTCGGGCCGTTCAAAGAGGCGCACACGGTAAGCCCGCTTCAGCTACTCGCGCAGAAGAAGAAAGAACGGCGAAAGGCATCCGGCTCCCGGACCAAAAAGAGGACAACCGCTGCCGGGGAGAAGTCTGAATGGTAGTACAGGTAGCCAAGGTCACCTTGTGGGACACTATCGTCGGCGCGGTCGCGTGGAATGATCTCAAAGGATGCGCGGAGTTCGAGTATGATCCCCGCTTTCTCGATAAAGGGTGGAATATCGCGCCGCTCCTGATGCCGACGACCGGCGCGCAGGGGAAGATATTTTCTTTTCCGGCACTCAACCGTGAAACCTATCGGGGGTTGCCGGGGCTACTTGCCGACAGCTTACCCGACCGTTTCGGCAATGCGGTCCTGCATGCATGGCTGGCCCGCGAAGGGCGCGATCCGCTGAGCATCAGCCCGATAGAGCGCCTCTGTTACACCGGTAAGCGGGGAATGGGAGCGCTCGAATACGAACCGGCGCTGGAACGCCAGTTGACCGGTTCAACGGCCGTCGAGGTGGAACATCTGGCCGAATTGGCGCGCGCGGTGTTGGATGAACGGAAACGGTTCGAGTCCGATCTTTCAGGAAAAGGGTTGCACGAGATCCTGCGGGTAGGAACCTCCGCCGGCGGCGCCCGGGCAAAGGCGGTCATCGCGTTCAACCCGGCGACGGGAAAGGTGCGCTCCGGGCAGATAGAAGGCTTGAGCGGTTTCGAATACTGGCTCATCAAGTTCGACGGCGTTTCGGGCCCGGGACTGGCCGATCCGCGCGGTTTCGGCAAGATCGAATATGCCTATCACCTCATGGCGAAACAGTGTGGGATAGAGATGATGCCGTGCCGACTCCACCATGAAAATGGTCGCGCCCATTTCATGACCAAGCGGTTCGACCGTATCGGATCGCAAAAACTCCATCTGCAGACGCTGTGCGCCGTCGCCCATTTCGACTACAACGATCCGACGCTCTATTCCTATGAACAGGCGTTCCAGACCATGCGGAGCCTCGCGCTGCCCTATACCGACGCGGAGCAGTTATACCGGCGGATGGTGTTCAATGTCGTGGCGCGAAATCAGGACGATCACACCAAGAACTTCTCTTTCCTCATGGACACCGCAGGCCGCTGGCGGCTAGCGCCCGCTTATGACATCACCTATGCCGTCGACCCGGCGAATCGTTGGCTGGCGGCCCATCAGTTATCGGTCAACGGCAAGCGAGCCGACATCAACCGGCAGGATCTTCTGACCGTAGCGCACAACATGAACATCAAGAAACCCGGCGACATCATCGACGAGGTCGTTGACGCGGTGGCTTCTTGGTCGGAGTTCGCGAAAGAGGCGACGGTAAGCCGCAGTCGCAGCGCGGCGATAGCGAAAACGCATCTGCTCGGGATGTAAGAGAGCCGGTCGCCCCCGGCGCTCCACCCGACGACCAATCTTTTTAAGAGTGACTGTCTGTTTCTGCGCAGGGGGGGGGGTCCATCTTACCGTCGATGTCTACTTGAAGTATTACGCCGACTATGGTATGGTCGCCAACGACGCAAGGGGAGGCCAAACCAGTCTCGGGATGACGGCGGGACTCGGGGTGACGCCGCATGTGTTCTGTGACGGATACATAGCGGGCGGACTGGGCATTGACCTCGATATCGTGAAAGTACTTATTGGGATAGAGGGTCACATCGTGTTCGTGAACTTCCGGGCGCCGTTCAGGATGCAGGCGTTGATCGGCCCCGAATTCGCCGACGGCGATCTGGCGGCGAAGTTGTATCTGACCGCAAGCCTTACCCCGCGGCTTACCCTGCTTGACGCCGATCTGCGGGTGAAAGTGCAGGCGGAAGTACTCACCATCGGCGTCACCTACCGGAAGACCATCGCCGACTGGAAACCGCTCATTGACCGGGATTATGGAAATATCCTGCCGATACCGCCGCTCAACCTGAACCTGTTTACCCTCGGCCAGATAATGAATGCGATGCAATGAGGAATTATGACACCCACCGTCGCGTTGCGCCACCTCCCTGCGACAGGGAGGCAACATACGAAAGGCCCCCTGATGCAGGGGGCTTGCGGGGGTGTCGGGTGACAAGAAAAAAGGAACGGAGATAACCCATGAAAAGAACCGCGTATTTGTTGACCATCCTTATCCTCCTCACCGCCTGCACCGGCTGTGACAACGGAGACAATAAACTGAAACCGGGAGAATTTGAAGATCCCGCGTTCAAAGCATGCGTGGAGAACTATATGAATTTGATCGAAATAGATAAGAATGATCCTGAGAAATACAATAAAATAAAAAACTTAGAGTGTTACGGGGGGGGGTTTCGAGCCTAAGAGGCATAGAAAACATGCCTAACATTGACGGGATGTCTATCGTCGACAACGAGATCGAATCGCTCGAACCGCTCCGCACCCTGACCAAACTCACCTTCCTGAAACTCAATAACAACAAGATCAAAGATGTAGAATCTGTTTCACAGCTACCAGCGTTGGCAACACTTTATGTGTATGAAAACTACATAGATGACATATCATGTTTATACGATATGGCATGGTTGAAAACGGCAGGACTTGGCGATAACTGCATACCTGAGGAACAGTTTTATACTCTAAAAGAAAAGAATCCCGACATTGTTATCGGAGTCGACCTTGAAAGCTATGTGATCCCCGCCAAGTGCGAGTAATGATTTTGACTTTTGTCGCGAAACATCTGTACCCTCGGCCAGATCATGAATGCGATGCAATAGGAGGATGTGAAATGAACGGCACGAGACAGACCTCATCCAATAACCTCACCCGGCAGAGCCGCCCTCTCCTTGTAAAAGGCGAGGGCAATACCTTTTACTCCTTCTCCTTTTCCAAGGAGAAGGTTGGGATGAGGTCATTCTTGTTGACCATCCTTATTCTCCTCACCGCCTGTACCGGCTGTGATGACGAAAAGCTCAAACCGGGAGAATTCGAAGACCCCGCGTTCAAAGCATGCGTGGAGAACTATATGAATTTGATCGAAATAGATAAGAATGATCCTGAGAAATACAATAAAATAAAAAACTTAGAGTGTTACGGGGGGGGGTTTCGAGCCTAAGAGGCATAGAAAACATGCCTAACATTGACGGGATGTCTATCGTCGACAACCAAGTCGAATCGCTCGAACCGCTCCGCACCCTGACCAAACTCACCTTCCTGAAACTCAATAACAACAAGATCAAAGACCTTGAACCCCTCTCAGGCCTGACCGAATTAAATGCGTTGTATCTTATGAATAATTATATCGATAGCTTAACTCCGCTATATGGCTGTAAAAAGATAACGGCATTATCAATCAACGGCAATTGTATCACGGACGAAAGACAATTTGAGGATATACAGGCCCAATTGCCCAATGCTGGTATTAGCGGTGCTGTTTTAGCGGCACAAACTCCCGAAAAGTGCCAATAACTCCAGCATAATATGACTACCAAACAGAAAATACTGATAGCAACGCTTGTTGCGCTGATACTCCTCGGCGGCATCGCCGTATGGTATTTCTCCGCCGTTGGTCAGTACCGTCTTTCCCTCGGCAAACGCTATGCATACCACTTGACCTACCACCACACCGCAAGATCGACCATCGCTCTTCCCGGCGTGGAAGCGCAAAGCAACAGCGGCGAAATGGACTGCGAAATGAAGTGGGACATGGTACCGCTCCGTCTCGACGAAGGCGTTTATACCATTGCCCTCTTTCCCGCACCGGCGGGCGATTGCCGGTTCCTTTTCAATGACAAGGACCTCCTCGACGATGCCGCATTCCGTGAACGGGTCTTCACCGACAAGTATGCCGTCATCCGGATGGACAATAAGGGTACGATACAGGGCCTTGCCTTCCGCAAGAACGAAGACGCCCTTTTCAAAGGCTTCATCAAGCTCATCATTTCCGATCTTCAGTTCTCTTTACCCGGCGGCTTCGCGGCGAATTGGCGCACTGAAGAACAGGACCGCTACGGCCGGTATGCAGCCGATCATTCCCGTAAGGGTTGGCGTTTCCTTTCGAACGATATCGAAAAGAAAAAGGAGCGCTACCTCACACTAACCGCGATACCGAAATTTTGCAACTTCGCCGCCGGTCACCATCCCTTCTTTTCCTCTACCTCTTCTTCTTTTTGACTTTCGCCCGTTCATCTGATACCATGCCGCAGCGGTTTTTTATTTAATAAGGGAGCGCGCGCATGGGACTGACCGTTGTCGAGAAGATCTTCAAGAACCACCTCATCGACCCGAAAGAGGAAGTGAAACCGGGCAATATCGTCTGGATATCGATCGACTGGCGCACCGCCCGCGACTTCGGCGGCGCCAATGTCGTCAACAATCTGGAGAAGAGCTTCAAGCCGCCGCTCATCCACGACAAGAAGAAGACCATGTTCACCTTCGACTGCAACGCACCGGCCAATACCATCCCCTATGCGGTCAACCAGCACCGCTGCCGCATCTTCGCGCGGAAAGAGGGACTCGATGTGCACGATGTCGACGCCGGTATCGGCTCGCACATCCTCATCGACCACTACGCGAAGCCGGGGATGATCGCGGTGGGCACCGACAGCCACTTCAATATTATGGGCGCCATATCGTGCTTCGGTCAGGGGATGGGCGACATCGACATCGCCTACATCATGAAGACCGGCCGCACGTGGTTCGAGGTCCCCGAGTCGATCAAGGTGACCTTCAAAGGCAAACGCCGTCCGAACATCGCGGCGAAGGACATCGTTCTGTTCCTCCTCAAGAAGTTCGGCAGCTCCGGCCTGCTCGGCACCTCGGTGGAACTCTACGGCCCCGAGATAGAGAAACTCACCATCGACGAACGGATCACCGTCGCCAGCATGGGGACCGAGATGGGCGTTATCACGCTCCTGATGCCGGTCACAGAGATAACGGCCGACGCCGATGCCCACTACCGCGAGGTCCACGAACTTTCCTTTGACGACATCACCGAACCGCTCGTCGCGGCGCCCCCCTATCCGCACAATATCAAAACCATTTCCGAGGTCGCGGGCAAGAAGGTCGACACGGTCTTCATCGGCTCCTGCACCAACGGCCGCATCAGCGACTTCGCGAAGGTCGCGGCGCTCGTGAAAGGCAAGAAGATACAGACGGTCGGGTATATCGTCCCGGCCACCCGCGAGATATATGGCAAAATGCTCGCCGACGGCATCGTGCAGACGCTTTTCGACGCCGGGTTCCTCGTCTCCAATCCCGGTTGCGGCGGCTGTGCCGCAGGTCAGATCGGCATGACCGGCAAGGGAGAGGTGATGGTATCGACATCGAACCGCAATTTCGCCGGCAAACAGGGCGACGGCGAGATATATCTGGCATCGCCCGAAACGGCCGCCCGCGCGGCGCTTACCGGAGAACTGAGTGCCGGCTGACACCCGCCCCAACATTCTGCTCGTGCTCGATTCGGCCCCCGAGGAACCGGGCGCGCCGAATCTGTTCAACGCATGGGTCGCCGAACTCATCCGCGAACTGAGACGCTACTGCCGTCTGTCGCTGTTCCATCCCGTCATCTCGACCATCGGCCCCTTCTACCGCCTGCGCCGGAATTCACGCGACGGCATCGAACGGTTCATCACCACGGTCCCCTATAAATATGCCTCCTTTGCCGAGACCTTCAAGAATCCGGCGATGGAGGAACTCTTCGCCACGGTCATCGGCGAGAGCGATTTCGACCTGTGCCACATCATATCGCTACGCAACCACTCCTTCGGCTATCCCGCCGTCGCCCACGGCGCCGGTCTGCCGGCCATACTGACGGTCGCCGACGGCTGGCTCCGTTGCCCGCTACGCTATCGCCACGACTGCGGCGCTGGACACGCCCCCCGCGACCACGCCTGTGATCTACGGCTCTCGAACTTCGTCGCAAGCCCGCTGTCCTTCATCGCGAAAAGCATCGAGGAGATGGTCAAGCCGCGACGCAATCACTGGTGGTTCGAAGAGACGGGACGCTATTCGGTCTTCTACAATCGCGATCCGCTGGAACGGGTCAGCCGCGCGGTCCTGCATGAACGCGACCAGTTGTTGCGCGAGACACTGCCGTATGTCGACCGCTTCCATTTTCTCTCCGAAGGCTTTTATCATTCCTTTTATGCCGATCTTATACCCGCCGAGCGAGCGATGTTCATGGCGCAGGGGATCCCCGCCGCGCGGGTGGTCGACAACCGCCCTTTCGAGATCCACGGCGGCATCCGCTTCGGCTTCATCGGCGACCTCATCCCCGAAGAGGGTGTGGCCGAACTCATCGAGGCGTTCAACGCGGTCCGTGAACGCGGCCTGCCCAATTCACTGCATCTCTACGGCGAACTTTACCATAACGACGATTATGTACGCCGCCTCAAGAAACTTTGCCAGAACCCGGACGTCACCTTTCACGGCGCGATAGACAACAGCCGTATCGGCGCGGTGCTCGACACCATCGATGCGCTCGTCATACCGGCGCGCTGGCCGCGGCCCGATTCGTGGCTCGCGGCTCAGGCGATGGCGCGGCGCAAGGCGGTCATCGCGACGGCCGATACCGCCGCCGCCGAACTTATCAAGAAACGGCGGCGCGGCGTAGTGCTTAAGGAACTGACCTCCACCGACATTGAACAGGTCGTGGTCGATCTCGAGATCGACCGGAAGAAACTATACTACTTCATGCGTATCGCGGAGAGCGAACACTTTCTCTCGATCATCGAGAATGTGCAGGAACTGCTGTCGCTCTATCTCGCCCATATGCGGCGGCCGGTGCGCACCGACGAAACATCGCTTACCAGACGACTCGGGCGCAAGCGGGTCGAACGGCTCAGGGGGACCGCATGACCGGCAAACGGATAGACATCGAGGTATCGACGCTCGGAAAATCGTTCGTCATCTTCATTCTTCTGCTCATCCTTTCGTTCGTGCTCGGTCTCTATCTGGGCCGCGAATCGAACAAAGGCATGCCCGCTCCCGACAGCGACTCTTCGCACGATGAGCAACTGACCGCCTGCAGTTACAAATTGCAGGAGTTGACGGGAAAACTCACGGTGCTGTCGGCGCTCGCCAAGGAAAAAGGACTCGTCGACCACAACGGCGTCGCCGCGCGGGACATCGTCTGTGCCGTACCGGCGAAGACCGCGCCGCAGGAACCGGCTCAAAAGGATATCACGCCCCCCGATGCCGGGAACATCGCGAAAAAAGTCGAGCCGCCGAAAGCCGAGACACCGAAAATCGTCGAAACACCGAAACCCGCCAAGACGGCGCCCTGCAAACTCGCGCTACAGCTCTTTGCCGACCGCGACCGCGAAAAGGCGATCGCCGTGCAGGAAAAACTGAAGATAAAACCGACGCGCCTTGTTGAAGGGGTCGTCAACGGAATGACTTGGTATCGCATCCGCTACGGTTGCTACGCCGACAAGGCGGCGGCCGAAACGGGCATAGAGGAACTGATGAAATTCGGCGCCCGGCCGATACTGGTGAACGAATGAGGAACGAAGGATACCGCCATGCGGGGGAGAGCATCATGAGAAAGATCGCCGTCGCGCTTGCATTCATCATCTGCTATGCCGTTGTCGCCGCGCAGGAACCGGCGCTGGTGGCCCCGGTCGCACCGCCTGCGGCTGATGCGCCGGCCGACGCCCAGCCCGCCGCAACCGACCCGGCGGCACAGCCCGCTCCCGAACCGCTGGAGGGCGAAGAAGCGCCGCAGGAAGGTGAGCCTCAACCGCAACCGGCCACGCCGCCCGCAGAACAGCCGCTTGCTCCCGTCGCCCCCGCTCCGATGGTCCCGGCGCCCGAAGCGCAACCCGCGCCGCTGGAACAACCGCCCGCAGAACAGCAGCCGCCCGTTGCCGAACCGACCGTAGAGAATCCTCCCGCCGCTGAGGCAACCGCGCCCGCCGCCGACGCGACCGCTCAACCGCAGGAGGAACAAAAAGCCGGAGAAGAAAAAAAGGAAGAGAAGAAGGAAGAAAAGAAAAAAGAGGAAAAGAAATTCGTCAAGGGCGAGATATCCAACATCGGCGCCCGCGATATCGTCTATCCCTATAACAGTCTGGGCATCGGCACCGGCGTCACGTTCATCGATCAGGACATCTTCCTTACGCTCGATCCCCGCTTCGTCTACAACAAGAACGACTTCAATATGCTCATGGCCTTCCACCTGCCCATCAACATACGCATGTTCAGCTTTGATCTGAACCGCGCCGACGACGAGAATTTCACCCTGCGCAGTGAAGACTGGGACGAGTGGCAGGATTATTTTCGCATCATCAAGTATGTCCAGTACGGCAGATCGGAAGACAATTTCTACGCCGTCATCGGCTCGAACAACGCCCAGTCGCTCGGCCACGGCACCATCATGAAACGCTATGTCCCCAACTTCGACCCAAACTTCACCAAGATATCGGCAAAACTCAACTACTACGGCGATTATGTCGGCTTCGAAACGGTCCTCGGCGATGTGACCGACGGCAATATGTTCGGCGCGCTGTTCTTCGTCAAGCCTCTTTCGTGGCTTGCCAAGGACGAAAGCGATTACATGGCGCGCTCCTTTTCCATCGGCTTCACCTTCGCGGGTGATCGCAAAGCGCCGATGATGGTGGACTACATCGATTATATCTTCGACACTCCCGGCGGCGGGACCGTCATCATGGACGGCAACCACCCGAACTGGCCCACCGCCCTCACTCCACGCATCGCGGTCGACAAGAAGGGGCGCCCGATAGTGCTTGACGACTCCTTCATCTATCTCATGGGACTCGACGCCGAGTTCAAGTTCTTCAAGAACGAGTATGTCGACCTCAAGACCTATGTCGATTACAGCTGGATGAAGACCGACCCCGGCACCGGCGGCTTCACCTTCGGACTGCTCGGCCGGTTCAATCTCGACAAGGAGCGGGAACATGTCATGCGTTCACGGATCGAGGTGCGCACCTACAACGGCCATTACCTCCCCTCGTTCTTCGATACCTTCTATGACATCGAACGCTTCGAGATGATGACCAACATCGCCGGCGTGAACAACTTCACCCCCGACGGACGCAGTAAGTATATGCACCTTCAGGACCAGCCGGACAAGTTCTTCTTCTCGATGTATGCCGAACTCACCTACACCTTCATCGACTGGATAACCATATCGATGGGCGTTGAGCAACTCCGCAAATCGACCTCCGTCTACGCCCACCTCGAACTGCCCGATCTCTGGATATTCAAAGGGATGCTCTCGTACTATCAACGCGGCATCACCAAGCCCGAGACCATCGTCGACAATTTCGACTACAGCGCCATGTTCCGGGGTGTGGTGCGCATCGAACTGCTGCCGATCCTGTTCCTGAACGCCTATGTCGGCAAACAGTGGATGTTCTGGCCCGAACGGAAACCCCGCACGGACGGACTGCAGGGTCACTACCTGTCGAGCTGGGATCTCGGCGGCGACATCGAGATCGGCTGGGAATGGGGCGGCGACGAGGACGAAGAAAAGAAGGACGAAGAGAACAAGGACGAAGAGAAGAAAGAGGAATAACAAAGGTGTCGGGAGGAACGATCATGCGCACGATGCTGTTTTTCGCCCTGCTGTGCGTTGCGGCTAACGCCGCCGATGCCGCGGACATCTATGTCAACGGCGTCAAAGCCGACGGGATGACCGCGCAGGAATTCAAGGACTGTACGGTTAAATTCGATGATAAAGGCGTCGTCCACATAACCGCTCCCGGCGTGAAGATCCTATCCGAAGGGGCCGCCTCGACCGAACCGGCGCCGAAACTCACCGCCGCCTATTTCGTCGCCCTGAACCTCCCCAAACCGGCCGTCGGCCCGATAAAGATCTTGGTCAACGGGACCGATGCCGATATCGTCAAGCCGGGCGAAAAAACCAAGATAACCGAGATAACCAAATTCCTCCGCAAGGGACCCAATAAGGTGCTCTTTATGGCGGGACCTGAAAAAAACGCGGTCCCGATCCAGATACTGATCGGCACCGGCAAGAACAGCGACGGCAGTCTGGAGCTGACCCCGTCGGTCGATAAACAGGTACAACTCGCCGACAACGGACTATCCGAAGCATTCGACCTCACCGCACAGTAGGAGAACCGATATGAATTGTCCATCGCCTCGCTCTATAGTTGTACTCACCGTCCTCTTCTTCTTCATCTCCTGCGCAACCGGCGACAAAAAGACCGTCAGCGATGAGACGAAAGGCGATAGCTACTATCAACTCGGCATCGCGGCGCTCAACAAGGGCGATCTGGTCAAGGCAAAACTCCAGATCATAAAGGCGATCGAACTGGCTCCGCTGGTCCCCTACTACCACAATCATCTGGGGTTGGTCTACCTACAGGAAAAGGATTTCGATCGCGCGAAAGCGTTTTTCGAAGCCGCTCACCAACTCGACAACACCTATTCCGATGCGCTCAACAATCTCGGCATCCTCTACCTGATGAAGGGCGACACCACCAAGGCGAAGGAATATTTCATGCTGGTGCTCGCCGATCAGATATACCCGTATCCTCATTATGCCGAGACCAATCTGGGCCGCGCCTCACGGCTCGAAAAGAATTATCTTGAAGCGGAAAAACATCTTCTCCGCGCCCTGCAGATAAAGGGCACCCACTGCGATGCCTACAAGGAATTGGCCCTTATGTTCGACGAACAGGGCCTGCATGACAAATCGATCGAGAATTTCAAGAAGACGGTGGAATACTGCCCGCGTCATGTCGAGGCGCTCTATCGCGGCGCGGTGAAACTGCTGGTCCTCAAGGATCAGGCGACCGGGACGGCGTGGCTTCGAACCTGCCTCGAGATAGAACGCGACAATGTCACGCAGATAGAGATACCGTTCCTTCGTGAATGCACGAATCTTGCGCGGCAATACGGTGTTTCGCTCAAAGCCGCCGGTGACGGCAAACAGCAGATCGAAGGCGGCTACTGATGCAGACGCGCACCGGCATCGTCACCTTTCACCGCCGCAGCCCCAAAGGATTATGGTACTCGCTGTTCGTCCCCGGTGAAGGCAAGGTCGATCTCTTCTCGCGACGCGACGCGTTCCTGCTGTTCGACCGCGTCGAGGCGACCTTCTCGCGCCGGTGCGATTCCTGCTTCCTTTCCGATTGGACGCTGGTCGAGCGTTCTCCCCTTGCCGATCGTCCGGGGCTACTTGCCGCGGCCGGTTATTTTGGACACCTTATCAACTGTTTCACCGAAGGCGGCGCCTCCGAAAGCGAATTCGTTGAAACGGCGCGGCAGTTACTCGAGACGCCTCTTACCACCGATACTCTCACTACCGCAGAACAACTGTGGGCCCACGCTATGGGCCTGCGAACCGACGACCGTATCCCCGTCGGCGGCATCATTCGCGAACACATCGGTTCGGGATACCGCATTCGGGAACACCTCGTGACCGACCTTTCCCTACAGGAGGAACGCCATGCTTAGCGGACCGGTCAAAGGGACACCGTTCATCACCCTTATCGGCCAGATCATGCGCCAGACCGGGCGCGGCCGCATCATCTTCACCATGCCCGGCAACGTCAAAACGCTCTTTTTCGAGGATCGCCATATCACCGGGTCGAGTTCCAATGACCCGAGCGATTATCTCGGTCAGTACCTCATCAACGAAGGGGTCATCACCCTCGAACAATTCAATCGAGCCTACCAAGCCCAACTCGAGACCGATGTGCGGATGGCGCAGGTACTTCAGCTCATCGGCTTGGCCCCCGTCGACAAACTACGCGAGGCGATTATCGCCAAAACGGTCGATACCGCCTTCCTCGTCTCCTGCTGGCAGGAAGGCTCGTGGGAGGTGAACGACGCCTACCCCAAGGCGGTAAGCGGCGTCGAGATAGGACTGACCGTGGACGATCTTTCGACCCACCTGCTGAAACGGCAGGAACAATTCGCCCGCATCATCCAGATGTTCCGCGAACTCGGCGATACCCCCAACGCGGCGATCGCCAATCGTGATCTGTCCAACATCAAGAAACTCGATCTCATGATCCTCAACCTCATCGCCATCGGCAAAACGCTTCGCGAGACCTTCACGGCGCTTCCGGTCCATTTCTATGTCGTCGCGCGGCACATGATCGAATTGCACCGTGCGGGATTTCTGCTCCCCGGCGCCGGAACTCCGCTCAACGAAATGGACATCTTCCAACGGCTCACCGCCGCCAGCGGCGTTTCGAAGCCGCAAGATATAGAGCAGATATCGGCCGACGAAACGGCCAAGATATACCGGAGCGCCCATGACGCTATGGGAAAAAAGGACTACTGGAAAGCGGCGGAACAGTTCCACATCCTGTGCAACATAAACCCGCACAACGTCGTCTTCAAAGATTCGCTCCACAACGCAGAATATCACTACACTCTTTATTTCTACCGCGACATCTTGCCGCCGGCCGCACGCATGAAAAAGGGTATCGGTATCGGTATTCTGTCCGATCCGATGGAGCAGAAGATACTTGATCTGATGGGAACCAACGCCTTCTCCGTCCGCGAGATCGTCGGCTACTTCGCCGATAAGGTCCCCGAGGTCAAGCTCCTCAATATCCTTGAGCGGTTGATACAAAAGAAATATCTCGTCGAGGCCAAGTAATGCGCGCCGCTATAGCTCAATCCGACTGCTTCCTCGGCGATATCACCCGCAATCTGGCGACTCATCTGCGGCTCGCGAAGGAGGCGGTGAAGGGCGGAGCAACGCTGGTCGTCTTTCCCGAACTATCGCTGTCCGGGTATCTCCTTGAGGACCGCGTGAAGGATATCGCCCTCTCGGCCCGTGAGGCGGCCGCCCTGTTCGATGATGCGGGACTGTCCGGCACTGTTATCGGCGTCGGCTTCCCCGAAAAGACCCGCGGCGCGATCTATAATTCCTACGCCCTCATCCGCTGCGGCGCGAAGAAGGCGGAACTCATCGGCGTTCAGCGCAAGGTGAACCTGCCGACCTACGGGATGTTCGACGAATCGCGCCATTTCCGCGCCGGATCGTCGCTCTGCGCCCACGAACTGCCGGGCGGCGCCACCGCCGCAGTACTCATCTGCGAGGATATGTGGCACCCCGCCCTGCCGGTGGCGCTCGCACAGCTCCCCGACGGAATGCCGCACCTCGTCATCGTCCCGGCCGCCAGCCCTTCGCGCGGCTACCGCGGCAAACGGCCGTCCAACCTCGAAGGGTGGGAGCACAACGCCGAATATCTCGCCCGCGTCTACGGCGCGGCAACGCTGAATGCCCAGCGGGTCGGCGTCGAGGACAGCCTGATCTTCGCCGGCGGATCGGTGGCCACCGACCACGACGGCGTCCTGAAACGGGCCGACCTCTTCAAAGAAGAAATTCTTTTTGTCGACATCGATATCGAGGCACTCTCGCGGACCCGTGCCAAGGCGCCCGTCGTCTCGGCGCACGACCGGGAGATCCTCAGGAGTCTGTTTGCGTAAAAAGGAGCGCCCGCCCCTCACCCTGCCGCCGCTCAACGGTCAACTGGCCGCCGACGCCCTTACCTTCTTCATCCGGCGCGAGACCGAGCGGGCCGGGTTCGACGGCGTAGTGCTGGGCCTTTCGGGCGGCATCGATTCGGCGCTGGTCGCCTACCTCGCGGCCCGGGCGCTCGGCCCGAAGCGGGTGACGGGACTGCTCATGCCCTACCGATCCTCGTCGAAGGGTTCGGTCACCGACGCGAAGAAGATCGTCAAAGCGCTCGGTATACGGCACCACCTGCTCGACATAACGGCCGCGGTCGACGGCTTCGAACGCGACCTCATGACCGACCGCGACACCCTGCGGGCCGGACGGCTCGGCAACGCGATGGCGCGGATGCGGATGACGGCGCTGTTCGACTATTCGCTCGCCCACCGCGCGATGGTGCTCGGCACCAGCAACAAAAGCGAGATAGCGCTCGGTTACGCGACGCTCTTCGGCGACAGCGCATCGGCGGTCAACCCGATCGGCGACCTCTACAAGACCGATGTCTACGCCCTCTCGCGCCACCTCGGGATACCGAAGGCGCTCATCGAGAAGGCGCCGTCGGCCGACCTGTGGGAAGGGCAGACCGACGAGGGTGAGATCGGTTTCCGCTACGCCGACATGGACCCGGTGCTCCACCGGCTCCTCGACCGCCGCGAAAGTCCCGCCGCCCTCATCGCGCAGGGGGCCGACCCGGCGCTCGTCGGCTTCGTTTCGAAGAAAATGCTCGCGATGCACTATAAGCGCAAGATACCGATCATCGCGAAACTCGATACACGGACCTTCGGGGTGGACTTCCTGTATGCGAAAGACATCCTCAGCTGACCGCGTCGCCCTCTTCGGCGGCAAATTCGACCCGCCCCATCTGGGGCATCAACTCACGCTGTTCCTCTGTCTTGAAAAGTTCGGCATGGATGAGGTCTGGGTCATCCCCAGTGCCGCCCATGCCTTCGGCTATACGATGAGCCCTTTCGAACTGCGCCTCACGATGTGCCGCCTGCTCGCCGCACCGTGGAAAGGTCGCCGCCGCGTGAAGGTGCTCGCCGACGAACAGGCGCTGCCGCAGCGCCCCGTCTACACCATCGATCTGGTCCGTCATCTGCGTGAAGAATACGGCCCGCGCGATTACCACCTCATCATCGGCGAGGACAACTGGAAGGCGCGCGCCGACTGGAAGGAATTCGACGAACTCTCCCAACTGGCCAAGCCGCTGGTCATCGGTCGCGGCGGCGGTTCGAATCTCCAGCTCGCCCTCCCCGACATTTCGAGTACTGCGATACGAACGGCGGTCGCGCAGAACGCTCCGTGGGAACACCTCGTTCCCGCCGCGATCCCCGAATTCGTCAAAGACAAGGGATTATATTGGCCCAAGAACTAGGAGGCGAACCATGCGCATCTATGTACTGCTCATCGTGCTTGCCCTGCTCTCGAGCATCTCCATCGCCTACGAGAAAGCGCCCGAGGAGGGCAACATGCTCGGCATCAACGGCGGCTACGGCGCCTACGGCGTCCTGTTCAGTCCCGGCTGTTCCAATGCGTGGAACAAATACACCCTTTTCGATTACTATTTTCTCAACATGCGGTACGCCAAGCGGTGGAACGACTGGCAGATAGATGCCACCACCACATTCTACCACGACATCGAACGATGGCATATCTACGTAAAGAGCGATAAATATGACCAGATCGAGGACAAGGCCAAGCCCGTTGCAAGCCGCAACATGACCACCATATCGCTTTCGGAGAGTATTTTCGCCACCTATATCCACCCGAATGTCGAGATATCTTTCGGCCTCGGTTCCACACAGCCGCTCCTCCAACGCGACGGCGGCGACGATGCATCAACCATAGACTACGCCATATGGGGATCCGGCTTCTGGATATATCCGGTGGTCGCGCTCAAGGCGGGAAGCATGGATAAGGCTTACTTCGGCGCCGCGATGAACCTCTACGATCAGGGTATGCATACCTTCAAGGCGTGGGTCGGCGGCTATCCGCACGAAAAGGTCCATATATTCCTCGGTAGCGGCATGGTGACGCCCAATGTATTAAATTTCATGGGCGTCGGCAACACGGCAAACGTGTTTTCCGGTGTCGAAGGGTGGGTCCATGAACGGGTGCTTCTGACCGGATCGCTCTCCTACACCTTCCTCGACACCTATGCCCACGCATCCAACGGGCTTGGCGCGAACCTCGGCGTCGCCTTCACTTTTTAACGGATAAAAATGTCGTTCAGAGCTCTTCGTCGCCCGTGATCTTGCGGTAGATGGTGCGTTCGGAGATGGCGAGCATCTGCGCCGTTTTCGCCTTGTTGCCGCCGGTGAAACGGAGCGCCGCCTCGATGACCTCTTTCTCGATCTCCTTCATATTCTTCTCGCCCAACCGGAACGAATAGATCGCTTCCGGTATCGCACCGTCGGGCCGAACCGACTCAACAGGCTCGGGCCGTTCGCCCGCCGTCAACACCCAGCGCGCCACGGCATGCTCCAATTCACGGATATTGCCGGGCCAGTCGCGCTCGATGAGTCGCGCCAAGGTGGGTTCGTCGGGATAACGCAACGGCTTTTTGTACTGCGCCGAGAAGCGTTCAACGAAGAACTTCACCAGCGGCGGGATATCTTCGCGCCGTTCGCGCAGTGAGGGAACGCGAAGGGTGAAGCGCGAGATACGGTAGTAGAGATCCTGTCGGAAATGCTCTTTGACTATCTCTTTCTCAAGGTCCTTGTTGGTGGCGGCGATGACCCGGACATCGCTGCGGACCGGCGTGGCGGCGCCGACCGGCAGATATTCCCGTTCCTGCATGAAACGAAGAAGCTTCGGTTGAAGAGCAAGCGGCATCTCACCGATCTCGTCGATAAAGAGCGTGCCCCCCTCCGCCGCACCGACATAACCGGGCGAGTTGCGATCGGCCCCCGTGAAGGCCCCTTTCTTGAAGCCGAAGAGCTCCGATTCAATGAGGTTCGGGTGGACCGCCGCCGCGTTGAAGGCGACGAAGGGACGGCGCGCGCGCGGGCTTTCGTTGAGTATGTAGCGGGCCACGAGTTCCTTGCCGGTCCCCGATTCGCCGGTGATAAGGACCGTGTCGTCGGTCCGCGCCACCTCGGCCGCCGATTCCATGAGACGTTTCATCTTCTCCGAAACATGAACGATGCGGAACCGGTCCTCCTGCAACGACTCGATCTCGCGCCGGAGCCGTTTATTCTCCTCGCGCAGGGAGAGCGTCTCGGCCGCCTTCTCTATCTGTTGAAGCAGGACCTTGTAGTTGACCGGCTTGGTCAGAAAATTGAAGGCCCCTTTCTGCATCGCCTTGACCGCCGTCTCGACGTTGCCGTAGGCGGTGATCACGATGACCGGAATGTCGGCGTCGAGTTCGTGGACCGCCTCCATGAGGTCGATCCCGTCGAAACCGCCCGGCATCAACAGATCGGTGAGGACCAGCGACAGCGACTCGATCTCGCGCTTGATAATCCCCATCGCCTCGATGCCCGACTGCGCGGTGAGGATATCGTAGCCCTGTTTCTCGAGTATCTGACGCATCGTGCCGAGGAGCGCCGCCTCGTCGTCGACCAGCAGTATGCGGTGTTTCATAACCTCTCCATTTCCCTCCGAAATCGTTTCATTGTACCGAAACAACGCATGAGCGCAAGGTATTTCTTGAAAAAAGCATTCCGGCACGCTATAATCGCCCGGTTAGTATTTTCGAGGGCTTATTGCACGGGGGAAGCTATGCGGAAACTCTTGCTGATTTCTCTTTTTGTGGGGAGTCTCGTTCTTCTCGGATGTGGTTCCGACGCCGAGAAGACCTATGTCCTGACCTTGAACTTCCAATTCGATCCGCAGGAGGCGGCCGACTGTACCTCCTATCTTCCCGATAACGGCAAGTTTTCGGTGACCGTCTATAACGAGACCTTCGAGACCCGCAAAACACACGAATTGTCCTGCACCAAAGAGGCGGCCTCCACTTCGATCGACCTGACCTCCGGCACCTATTATGTCACCATCGAATTGCTTGATGCCACCGGGAACATCAAGAGCTGGAGTTCGACCTCGGTCGATCTGCTGGGGGACAAAACCCTGAACATACCCATGCGTCAGTATCGGGGAGGCTTTTCCCTTTCATGGAGCAAGACTCTCTGTAGCTCTCTGGGGGTATCGTTGCTCAAGATATCGGCCTTGCAGGAAGGAGATCCCGTTTCGGCCATCGTATGGGGTCAGGAAAAAGTCGTTTCCGAACTTCCTATCCTTTGTCAGGCCGAATCGTTCGCCGTCAATAACATCGCGGCGGGAAAATATGCCTTAACGGTCGCCGGATACCGCACCGACGACAGCGAACGGGTGCGGGCGGCGGGCGAGATACTTGAGTTTACGCTGGTCGACGCGCAAAACACCCCCATCTCACTCAAAGATCACCTCGACCTCGTCGTTTCCGATCTTTCCGTGACATGGGATTTCGACAGCAAGAGCATCACCTCCTGCTCTGATGCCGGCATCACCATCATCCGTGCCACCTTAACGCGAGAGGACGACACCATCACACAAGAGATGCCTTGCGATTATGCGAAAAGAACCATGACCATATACGATGTCCCGGCCGGCGAATACACCGTGACCGTTGACGGGCTTGATGCCGGCGGATCGGCCACTTTCACCGGACAGGCAACGCAAATCGTGGAAAAGGGCAAGATCGCCAAGAACAGTTACAAGATCGATATCCTGATCAAACAGGAATAAATACTGGGGAGAACGCGTATGTTGACCAAGAAGCAGACCGAACACTTTCGCAAGAAACTGACGGCCGAATTGCGGGAGATCGAAGAGCGGAACAAGGAAAAGGTCGAAGAGCTCGAAAGTGAGACCAACGATCCTTCCGAAAAATTCCACGGCGACGAGGCCGATCAGGCCAATTTCCTTGAAGAGCGCTCACGCCTGCTGCGCCTGCGCGATCGCGACCGCAAACTCATCAACAAACTGCACGAGATGCTCGCCAAGATCGACAACGGCACTTACGGCGTTTGCGAGGCATGCGGCATGGATATCGGCGCCGACCGCCTCGAGATGCGCCCGGTGGCGAGCCTCTGCATCGAATGCAAAAAAGAACAGGAAGAACGTGAAGAGCGCGATAAGGCGCTCCGGCGGAGATAAGCTCGAATGCTCTCCCACGCCATTATCCCGGCTGCGGGGCTCGCGACCCGATTTCTGCCCGCATCCAAAGCGATACCCAAGGAAGCCTTCCCGCTTTATGATCGCCCCGTTATACAGCATATCGCTGAAGAGGCGGCGCAGGCCGGCATCAACAATATCGTGCTGGTCACCTCCGAAGGTAAAGAGGCTATCGTCGATCATTTCGATCGCATAAACCCAAAGTTCCTTCAAGGCAACCTGCCCGAAGATATCCGACGGGAGCTCGAGCGGCTCGAGGACCTCGCCGAGGTCATCGCGGTCCGGCAGAAAAGCCAGAAAGGACTCGGCCACGCGGTACTGCGCGGCATGACCGCGGTACCGACCGATCCCTTCGCCGTAATGCTCCCCGACATGTTCCTCGTATCGCGCGATCCCGATAACGTGATGGTGCGGATGAAACGGCTTTATGAGCAACACGACCGCCCCGTGATAGCGCTGATGCGGGTCCCCGACGAGGACCGGAAACGCTACGGCATGGCCGAAGGCGAGGAACGTGACGGTTTTTTCGAAATACGGCAGCTGGTCGAGAAACCGGGGGTCAAAGGGACCGATTCAAACCTCGCCATCGTCGGACGATACCTACTCCCCGGTGCCATCGGACCGATACTGGAAAAAACGACTCCCGGCGCGAAGGGGGAGATACAGCTCACCGACGCGCTCAACACACTGTGCCGGAAACAGCCGATGCTCGGACTGGTCCTGCGCGACGACGATCTGGTCTTCGACGCGGGCGACAAGGATGGATACGCCTACGCCAACGCCTTTCTCGCCGCCAAGCGGATCCCCGGTTTCATTGAAACATTGCGCCGGATGACCTCATAGGAACAGCATGCACAACCTCATTTTCCCGTTGCTCTTGCTTCTCGGTTTTTTCCTGACCCCCGCGCAGATGGCTCAGGAGATGGTCAAAAAGACCGCCATCGATCTGCCGCGTATCGAAGTGAAAGGAACTCTTGAAGGAACCCCCGCCACCCCCGTCCTCATCGTCTACGACCGCACGAAGGACGAACTCTCACTTACCGTGGGCGCCACAACAACCCTGTTCACCGGCGAAAAGATGCCTCCGTGGTTGCGACTCTTTTTTCCGAAGAACACATCCCTGAAACCGCCCGAACAGGCCGACGTACTCATCAGCTACCTGAAAGGGCTCGGCATCGATATCGAGAAAAAGATGCTTTCGACCACCGGCCCCGAAGGCGACCTGACCGTCGTCATCGGACGCGAGAACGCCTCATCGAACGCGCCTCAGGTGGCCCTCTATCGCACCAGTATGCTTCCGTTCCGACTTTCGGCGGGGACCATCGATGCGCATTTCGGCGACTATCATAAAAGCGTTCTGCCGCTCATCTTCCCGGGACGCATAGAGATCACCGACAACGACTCTCTTACCATTTATTCCTTCGTGCGTGATGAATACCGTTAAGCTTGTCGCCGTGGCCGCCTGCGCCCTACTCCTACTGGCCGCATGCAAGAATGCGTCGGATGAGACTCGTCTCAAACGGCGCGAGGTACTCTACCATTTCAATCCTATAGCGGGTGATTGCGTAGCGCTCTTCGGAGAAGGGGCCGTTCGCAAGAGCACCCCGGCGCAGGTGCTGGCCGATCTGAGCGAGCGTCTCGACAATCTCGCCTACATCGGCATCGAGAACGACGCTATGCACATCGATCTGCCGTGGCCTTACGACGACATCGATGTGCCGGTGAAGATAGAGAAAAACGACGATGCCCTGCGTATCAACGGCATCCACGGCAAGATCGCTCTTTCCTTCACCGCCTACGCTCTCGACGGCCAAAACACGGTATTGCGGCTCGACGGGAAATTCTGCCACCCTATGCCGCGTCTGCTCAAGGAAAATGTGCTGGCCAACTGCATCAAGAACATCGTCAAAAAGATCAGGAAGGCCCGTGACTGACCGATTCGCCCTGTTGGTCATACCGCGTCCCGGCATCGACGAACTCTACTACCGGCTCGACGAAGGAATGGTTGCGGGTCCGGGCGACATCGTCGAGATCGAACTGAAAAAAGAACTCATCTGGGCTTTCGTACGCGAAACGACCGGCGACCTTCCCGCGGCGCTGCGCGAACTTCCCTGTAAGCCGGTCCGGCGGGTCATCAGCGACACCGCGCTGTTCCGCGACCGACGCGAGACCGCTTTCCTCGAATGGCTTGCCCGCTACTATCTCTACCCGTTCCCGAAACTCATCAAGCAGATCTTCGCCCCGTTCATATCGCCGTCGCTCACCCTTCCGCGACCCACCGACCGCCGCGATGCGTGTTCCCGGCCGCATGAGCCGGCCGTTCTCACCGACGATCAGGCGACGGTCACCGGACGGTTGGCGGCGCGCTGGCGTTCGGGTGACACGCGGCCGACGCTTCTGTACGGCGTGACCGGCAGCGGCAAGAGCGAGGTCTACGCGGCGCTCTGCCGCGAACAGTTCGCCGCTGGGAAACAGGTGCTCTATCTGGTCCCCGAGGTAAGCCTGACCGCCGGAACACTGCGCCATCTCGAGACGCGGCTTGGGAAAAAACCGGTCCTGCTACACAGTTACCTGACCCCCAAGCGGCGTTTTACCGCCTTCTCGCAGGCGCAAAGCGGCGAAGCGGAACTCATCGTCGGGACCCGCTCGGCGCTCCTCTATCCGCTTCCCGGACTCGGACTGATCATCGTCGATGAGGAGCACGATCCGAGTTACAAGAACATAGAACCGCCCTACTACCACGCCCGCGACGCCGCCGTGATGAAAGGACACCTGCTCGGCCTCCCGGTCCTACTCGGCAGCGCCACCCCTTCGTCCGAATCATGGCACAACGCTCGGAGCGGGAAATATCATCTCGAACGGCTCCCGCGCCGCCCGGGCGACCGGCCGCTTCCGCCGGTCCGCCGCTTCCCCTTCCACGGCGAGACCTATCTCCCTTCGGAACTGGTTGACGCGGTCCGCGACAGCATCGCGCGGAAGGAACAGACGCTCTTTTTCGTCAACCGCCGCGGTTTTTCGACGCTCGCGCTGTGCCGCGACTGCGGAGAGATACAGAAATGCCCGCGCTGTCAGGTGACGCTGGTCTATCACAAACGGCGCGACGCCCTGCGCTGCCACTACTGCAACTTCTCGCGGCCGGTCGCCCCCTGCGCCGCCTGCGGGAGTGAAGAATTGTCGCTCGAAGGCACCGGCATCGAACGGTTCGTCGCGACGCTCCGCGAACTCTTTCCGGGCGCCGCGGTCGTATCGATAGACCGCGACAGTCTGCCCAATGAAACGGCGCTTTCCAAGGAACTCGCGGCGATAGAGGCGGGCGGTCACGACCTCATCGCCGGCACCGTCATGATCAGCAAGGGACACAATTTCCCGGCGCTCCGCCGGGTTGTGGTCAAATACGCCGATTTCCTCCTCACCCTATCGGACTACCGCGCCGCCGAACGCTGTTTTCAGGTCGTGACGCAGGTGGCGGGACGCGCGGGGCGGTTCGATCTTCCCGGCGAGGTGTGGGTCGAGGCGCTCAAAGGAGATCACTACGTGTGGAACTATCTCCCCCGGTACGATTACGAAGGCTTCATCGAGGAGGAACTCTCGTGGCGCGAGGAACTGCTGCTGCCGCCCTTTTCGCGGCTCGCCGTGGTGAAGATCGTCGCGCCGACCGAAGAAAAGGCCGATGAAGCCGCGCGGGCGATCTACGATGAACTGCGGAAAGCGCTCGCGGGCAGGAAGGTCCGTCTCCTGCCGCCCGTCGCGCCGCCGCTCCAGCGCATCCACAACAAACACCGCCGCCACCTCGCCCTGTCGGCGCCGTCGCTAAGCGCCGTGACCCCGGTGCTCGAACGGATACTCGCCGCGCACGGAAAGCGTCGCGGCATCGTGGTCACCTGTGACATCGACGCGCTCTCTACGGCTCAGATATAACGTAGACCCTTACGAGAACACCAGCAGATCGGGCTTGATGACCAGAATGAGGCCGAGCGCCAGCATGAGCGCTCCGGAGACGAGTTTAAGCACCTTCGCGTGCTTCTCTTGGAAGCGGTATTTTCCCATCGTCAGCACGAACAGCAGGACGATAGCGCCGAGCGGAATGACGTAATAGACGTTGTAGAGCGCCATGTAGAGATATTTGGGCAGCGTTCCGATATCCTGTATCGAAAGTACCCGCGTGTAGATGGCGGGCAGACCTATCGTGCAACCGAGTTCAATGAGATTCACAAAGAAGGCAAGCGCCACGGTACCGCCAAAGGCAAGCCAAGTATCGCCCTGATTCATGATCTTGCGCATCTTCTCGAACAGCTTGGGCTTGGCGCTCTCTGGGATCATGAGGCTCACCCCTTTCTTGAAGAAGAAGAACTCCTTCATGTTGATGAATCCCATGAGAATGGCAAGGGCCCCCAGCGCGATGGTCACATAGTCCTTGATGCCGAGGAACATGAAGATATTGAGCCACGCCGTCATGAACAGGAAATAGACGATCGCCGACGAGGCGACGAACACGCTCCCGATCATGATGAGTTTTTTGCGGCTCCCGGCGTTCACCAGCAGCGTCAGCAGGAACATGAGTACCCACATCGCGCAGGGATTAATGCCGTCAAGCAGGCCGATGACGAAGGTGAACGACGGAAGGCTCACCAGCTGCGGATCTATGGTGCCGAATATCGGAATATGGATAAGTTTGTCGGTGCGATCACCGCAGGTCTCGGAACTGTTCAAGTAGTCTTCTATCATCTGTTCGAGCATCTTGTCGTGCACGCCTTTCCGGAAACCCACTACCGATTTAGTGCCGAGAATGAAGGTGGGTACGCCGCGACTTTCTATTTTGATCTCTTCGCACTTCTTCTTGAACAGTTCGCGGTTCTCGTCGCTCTTTGATATCTCGTATTCACGGAACACGATCTGCGGGTAGCGCCCCTTGAGTTCCTGAATGAAGGGGTGCGCCTCTTTGCAGTGAGGACAGGATTGAGAGTAAAAGAAGTAGAAGTCATGGTCGTGTTCATGATCGTCACGCGGTGTCTGCGCCGACAGGAAGAGAGGCAAGGAGACAATGATCAGCGCAAGGAGAATGGTCATTCGGCCGCGCATGGAACCTCCCGGAGATCAAAGCATATAAAACAAACCGGCGGCCGATTATATTCCAAATCGACCGCCGGTCAAAATTATCACGAAACTGATAAAGAACCGAGGAGCGGAAACTTAGTAGCAGTAACCCTGAATGCAAGGCTGACCGGAGCAACAGGTATCGTTCTCGGAGCAGGTCTCGCCCGCCGGGATGCATTCTTTCGCGTTAAGCAGAAGAAGCGCCGAACCGGTGCTGCAGGGGCTCTTTTCCGCGCAGATCAGGTCGCCCGCTTTGCACTCGAAACACTCAGCGTTCGGATCCGAAGCGTTGTAGGTCGCGCACTTGGTATCACCCACCTTACAGGCGGAGGGAACGCACTGCTTGCCGTCCATGTACACTTCGCCCTGCTTGCAGATGCCGCACTGAGCCAGCGAAGCGGTGGCGGCGCACTTAAGGGCGGTAAAGCCCTTTTCCGCATAACAACAACCGGACGCGCACTTGGTCTCGTCGCAGGCACCGGAAGCGGCGGTCAAGTTAACGCAACGGCCAAGTTTCTTGTTGCACTTGGTACCCGTATAGGTCGAACAATCGGTGTCGGACAAACAACCCTGCGCGCATTTCGCGTTGACGCAGATGTTGCAGGCGCCGCATTCGGTATCGGTCTTACAGTTCTTGCCCACATTTCCGGTCTCACAGTCGCCAACCGGGACATCCGCGTCGGGTTGCACATCGTCGGTGGCCGGCGTGTCGGTGTCGGTACCCGGATTGTCGGGAACCACTGAAGTATCATTGTCGGGAAGGGCAGGCGTATCGGTCTGGGGCGTGTCGGTGTCGCCAATGACGCCATTGTCTGTCGGGATACCCGCCGGATCTTCCGTTGAGCAAGCGACGGCGAAGAATGCGATAAGGCACAGAGCGATGTACGCGGTTCTCTTCATTGTATGACCTCCATACTGTGAAATAACATCAACCATGTAGTAGCGCGACTTTAGCACAAAAGCAATAGAAATCAACTATTTTTTTTACTGAACGCAAACAACCAAATAATTTTACTGGGCTTTCCCCAGCTTTTAGCACTCTCAAACATCCAAGCATCCAACGATCCTCTTCCTTACCGTACAAGTCATAGACCGATGCCTCTCAGAAAAAGTTTCTCTCTCTCGTACAATTCTCGAAAAACAAAAAAACTTCATTTCCTGCTCTTGTTTTCTTGACAACATTGTTTCATGTCGGTTATCACATCCTGCATCACCGGGGAGGTGGTTTTGGGCGCGTTAAAGATCCCGTTACTTTCTTATTTGTTTTTTATCACGGTCCTCTTCTCGACCGAGTTCCGCACCATCTTCCAGACCGATGGAAGAACCTACTATGCCGTTGTTTTCTCTCTTAGTTTCTCCGATGACCCGGGCGATGAGAAAGTCGCCGTACCCGAACTTCTGCGCGAAGATCCCGTCTATCTGTCGATACAGGAAGCGATGTATATCAGGAACCGACTGGAGGAGATACTGGACGATGAAGAACCTGCCGAAGATGGACCCGACACCCCGGAAGAGCCTGTTTCTGACCCTTCTGCTCCTGTGCCTCTGGGGGAATAGCGGCGCGGCCGAGCTTGATCAGCTCGCCGGGTATCTGAAAGGGAAGAAGATAACGGTCGAGACGCTCGAAAAGGACTACAGCTGTCATCCGCTCGACGATACGCTGGAGCGCGGTCTGCGGCAGGTGAAAGATCTCGAACGGGCGGTCCGCGACGCCCGCGACAACACCCGTATCGCCGGACTCTTCCCCAAATTCTCGGCATGGGCGCGCTACCGCGAAGATGACCGCCTTTACCTCTATCAGCAGAACAACATCAGCGTCGGTAAGGATTACATCACCGTCGGCCCCGACGACAACAACACCACCATCGGCGATGTGAACGCCTTCGAGGTGGGCGGCAAACTCGAGTTCGACCTCTCGCGGCTCCTCTACAATCCCGACCTCATTAAATTCAGCGATCAGGAGCAGAAATTGCACCAGTTCCGCACCGAACTGGTCGAAAAGATGGTCTACGCCTATTATTATATAGCGGTAGTGAAGGCGCTGACGCTCAACACCGTGGCGGTGCCGCCCGAGGTGATGCTACCGGCTGAGATCACGGCGAAGAAACTCGCCCAATGGTTCAAAGGACTTACCGATCTGAGGCTCGACCAATGCGCCGCCCAGTAGCGTTTCTTATCGCAACGCTCTGCTGCTACGTCGCCTGCGAGAAATTCTCTCTGCCGAAGGATGAGTACACCTACTTCGAGGTGATCGCTTCCCCCGAAGAGCGGGTCTGGTACCCCGAAGAGACGCTCTCGTTCACCTTCAGCGCCGCGCTGGACACCGGTAGTCTTGGGGATGCCGTGACGATAGCCTACGAGGGCGACCCGGTGAACACGACCGCCGTCACCGCCGACGGCGACAGACTGTTGGTGAACGGGCTCCTTCCCGACGCGACACTCACCATCACCATCGAGAGCGCCCTCAAATCGGCCGACCATCAGCCGCTGGTCGCTAAGAACGACGAAGGCTACGGCTCCGAGCCGCAGGTGTTCACCTTCACCATCGGCCCCGCCTTCCCGTCGGTCGCGACGGTGATACCGGGCGACGATCTCCGCTCCGAGAATATCGCGATCTCTTTCACCGGCCCGGTCGACACCGCAAAAATGATCGTCACCCCGAAACCGGTCGAAACGGTCGCGCAGGATGGCGGTCTGCTCCTTTCGTTCTCCACCGCGCCGACGAAACTCACCATCGCCGGACTCGCCTCGCCGCTTCGCCCCGGGACCGTTCCCGACATCACCCTTTCCTTTAATGATAGCGCTCCCGCGTCGGCCGAACCGACCGTGACCGAAACGCTGTTCGATACCGCCGTCTCGTTCACCATCGAAGGCGACGGGCTCGTCGCGGCAGCGCTCGACAATGAACTTGCGGTGTGCGACGGCGACTGCACTCTCACCCGCGACGGACTTGAAGCGGGGAAAGAGTATTCGTTCGACCTCGTCCTCTACCGCACCGACGGCGTCACGACCGTCACGCGGGATGTCTCCACCCTGCCGCCCACGCCACACATCATGCTGAGCGAAGTCATGCACACCCCGGCGGGCGAACCGGAGAAGAACTGGGAATTCGTCGAGATCTACAATTACGGTACGCTCGATTTCGACCTCACCACCTGCACGCTGGATGACCGCGCCGACGGCGCCGGGGAGGATCCGCTCGTCCCGCTCGTCGAGGGCGATGTCATCCTAAAACCGGGCGAATACGCCATCATCCTCGGCAGTGAAAGTACGCTCCACCTCACCATCGACACCGATCCGCATGTCTACTTCGTCGACGATACGACGCTCGCCGACGGCGGTCTTACCTCGACCGAATCGGTGCAGATAAACTGCATCGTGAATGAGGCGATATCGCGCGAAGCGTTCTACGACGGCCTTTTCAAAGGTACCGACCGCGGCTATTCGGTCGTCATCGACACCTATGGCCGCGTCTGCGCCTCGGCGGAGCAGGGCGGCACACCGGGCGCGGCGGAGAGCTGCCCGGAGTAGTTTTCAGGGCGATATTTGCTTGACTTATCGGGTGCCGACCTCTATACTTGGCCTGTATTTACGGGGTGCGGCGAATATGGCGAGTCTTGAAGTCGACCGGACGGCATTCAGCGTCGGCGATCTGACCGACAACACCGAAGAAAAGCGTTACTGGCTCTCCCGTACACCCGCCGAACGACTTGAAGCGATAGAAACCAATCGACGGATAGTCTATGGTTACCTCGACACTCCCCCGCGACTTCAAATGGTACTGGAAATTGTGAATCTCGCCGATCTCGATCAACTCGCGTGACCGGCGGTCACGGCATGAATGTGAAAAAACACTTCATCATTTTTGCGCTTCTGCTCGCCGCCTGCACCTCGCACACCGCCAAGAACGACGCCGACACGGTGACGCCGGACGGCGATGACGCCGTTGTGATGGATGATGCGGTTGTCGTTAATGACGATACGCCGGTGGTTGGCGATGAGGATGTGGTGCTGGTCGAGGCCGACGAGGCGTTGACCGACGCTGATGCCGCTCCCGACGAAGTTTACTGTGTCGTGGACGAGAATCCCGACGCCGATATCGAGTACATTCCCAATACCCATACCGGCAATGAGGATTGTCCCGCACTCGCTTCGGCGAAGTTTCCCTATTACGATACCGACGGCACAATTCACTTCTGTCGCAAGTGCGACCAGATCAGGAAGAACGACCCTCAATGCGTGCGGAACCAATGGATAGAAGCGAACAAACAACTCTGCACCGACTATCCGCAGTACGATTGTTACGACTATCCGTGTGACATGCCGTGGCTACAGCCGATATCCGACAACAAAAAGCTCTGGTACCAAGGATTGCATTCGTGTGATATCTCATTGAGTCCCAATCCGGGAGATTGGGACCCTGGAATACATACATTCAAGCACTTCAACATCAGCAAGGGAAAGGTAGGCTATTTTATGGCCAACGCGGGCGTGCCGACATCGTATAGAGCAAACATGAAATTGATGGAATACACGGTCGCGAATCGCCGGTATCGCGTACGGGCGGTTCCTTCATATGGAGATCTTGCCTATCACCAAAGAGCCTACTTAATGGACATGGGAAGCGGAGCGCTTGATGCTTACTCTTATTTCCTTTTTATCGGTGCCGATGACACCTACCGGGTGGTATACAACCAAAAGATTCGGGGTCTTTCCTATACACCGGTTCTTACCGACAAATGGGCTTTCGCGAACATTCAAGAGTCCGATGGCGCAGCCAACAAACTATCCTACGCGAAGGTAGGCGAGTGGAAATGGACGAATCTCGGTTACGGTACTGGTAACGAGCCGTTCATCGTTGGTGACCGACTGGTCTTCTACGACGATAATTTCATCGGCTACTACTGCGACCTTGACAAAAGTCCGCAAACACTCGCCGACTGCGGTAAGGTGAACCGTGAGGGGGAACAGATACGATTCCCCGTTCCCGACACGGAGGATAACCGGCTCATCTACTTCGAGACGGTGACCCAACACGACCGCCTCATCCGTCTCGACCTGCGCGGCGCGACACCGGTGTACGAGGAACTTCCACTACAGGAAGTGGAGACGGGAACATATATGACGGCTATCCTGGGTGTTCACGGAAACATTCTTATCTATGGCGATGCTTTTACATTGGCAGATACTTCCTCATCTTGGGAGTCCGATTCTAAACTTTGCTATTACCGCGTGGAGCAAAAGAAAAGCTATTGCATGAAACCAATCGAACATGTTTTTGACGGAGAGGTTATCCCGATCAAATACAATTTCTCTTTCGCGGAATTCGAAGACAAATATCTGGTATGGCAAACTTGGGAATTCCGCAATCTGATCCTCCGCGACATGGATTGTTATTGCGAAAAAGAAGGCGTCTGTCCGTTCGAGGGATTGAAGTGAACCGTCCAGCGGCCGCCGCGATGAAGTCACACCTTGCATGACGAAGAGAACGCTTCAAAAAAAACTTGATTTTTGTCCTACCCTCAATACAGTCGAGCCCGCTACACGGGGTGTAGCTCAGCTGGCTAGAGTGCTTGCTTTGGGAGCAAGTGGCCGGAGGTTCAAGTCCTCTCACCCCGACCAGCTGTGCCCGTAGCTCAGTTGGATAGAGCAACTGACTTCTAATCAGTAGGCCAGAGGTTCGATTCCTCTCGGGCACGCCAGGTTGTTTTTTCACATTGCGAGTATGGTGGGTGTAGTTCAATGGTAGAGCACCGGATTGTGATTCCGGGCGTTGTGGGTTCGAGTCCCATTACCCACCCCATTTTTGGTGGGCCCTTAGCTCAGTTGGTAGAGCAACTGACTCTTAATCAGTGGGTCGAAGGTTCGAATCCTTCAGGGCCTACCATCCATATTTCAAGCGTACATTCCCCATCGATAGATACCGAACGGCAAAAATTCGGTCGTTGCGAGAGTGGCGGAATTGGCAGACGCACTGGACTTAGGATCCAGCGGGTAACACCTTGGGGGTTCGACTCCCCCCCCTCGCACCAATTTTTCCAAGTGGCGGAATATGTTGCGCCCCGAACCGTTTTCAGTAGGATGTTTCGCGCGCATGTGTGGATAACCAGATATATCACGAGGAACTCATGGATCACAAGATCACTCACCTGAGCAGTGTGGAAAAAGAGCTCACCATCACCTTCACCGTTGAAGAGGTCGCCGAACAACTGGGCACCGCCTTCAAGCGCCTCTCGGCCACGGCGCAGGTCAAGGGCTTCCGTCCCGGCAAGGTGCCGATGCAGGTCATCAAGCAGTTCTACGGCAAGAGCGTCAAGGAGGATGCCGAACAGTATTTCATCGGGACCGGCATACAGGATGCGATCACCAAAGAAAAACTGCGCCTCATCCGCTATCCGCTGGTGAGCCATAAGGGCGAAGCGGCCGAAGGGAAAGAGTTCTCCTTCACCTTCCGCGTCGAGATATTCCCCGATATCGCGGTCGCGCCGAAGGAATACTCCATCGAGTTCGTCCCGGCCGAGTTCAAAGAGGAGATGCTTACCGAGGAACTGAACGGCTTCCGCCGCCGCCACACCAAATTCACGGCGGTCGAACGGCCCGCCAAGAACGGCGACCGCGTCACGGTCAATTTCACCGGCACCATCGGCGGCGTCGCGGTGGATGGCGTGACGGGCAATGCGGTACCGGTCATCCTCGGCGAGAAGAACTTCCTCCCCGCCTTCGAAGAGGCGCTCATGGGCCGCAAAGCGGGCGAGAAGCTGAACACCCCCATCACCTTCCCCGAGAATTATCATTCGAAGGAACTGGCCGGCAAGACGGTCGACTTCGCGATAGAGGTGACCGCGACCGAAGAGTCGCATACCCCCGAACTGACCGACGAGTTCATGGCCGAGAAGGGCGACGGGGTCAAGACGGTGGCCGAATTCACGCAGAAGACGCGCGAACGGATCGAGAACTACCTCGACGACATCAACCGCGAGAACAAGCGCTACCTGTTGGTCGACCGCTATGTACACGACCACGACTTCGAGGTGCCGCGTTCCTTCCTTGAGTCGGAGATCGCCGCCCGCGAGGCCGACCACCGCAAACAGCACCCCGATACCGAGATGACCGCCGAGGAGAAAGAGAAACTGCGCGCCGACGCCACGTGGGTCGCCAAACGCTTCATCCTCATCTCGCAACTGGCCAACGACCTCAAGGTCGAGGTCACCGAGGAGAAGCTCGACGCCGAACTGCAGAAAGAGGCGGCGCGCTACAATATCCCGCTCGAATACTACAAACGCTATTTCAACGAAGAGAAACTCGAAGAGAAGAAGCTCGCCCTCCGGGAACAGTTGGTCATCGACCGGCTGATGGAGAAGGCGGCGTTCGTCAAGAAGGCGGCCGACCCGAAGTAGCCCGCACACAAGGAGGATGCCATGACCAAACGACCGCTCGCGTCGCTCATTCCCATCGTCGTTGAGAAGGAGGGGCAGGCTGAACGGGCCTACGACATCTATTCGCGGCTGCTCAAGGACCGCATCATCTTCCTCGGCGGCGAGGTCTCCGACGATATGGCCGATCTGATCGTCGCCGAACTGCTGTTCCTCGAATCGCAGGACCCGGCGCAGGATATCCAGCTCTACATCAACAGCCCGGGCGGTTCGGTCACCGCGGGACTCGCCATCTACGACACCATGCAGTATGTCAAGCCCGATGTCGCCACCATCTGCATCGGTCAGGCCGCTTCGATGGGAGCGCTCCTGCTCACGGCGGGCGCGCCGGGAAAACGGTTCTCGCTCCCCAATTCGCGCATCATGATCCACCAGCCGCTCGGCGGCTTCCGCGGTCAGGCGACCGACATCGAGATACACGCCAAGGAGATACTTTCGCTCAAAGAGCGGCTCATCGACATCATGGCCAAGCACACCGGCGCCGAGAAGAAGAACCTGCGCAAGGACATGGAGCGCGACTACTTCCTCTCGGCCGAAGAGGCGAAGGCCTACGGCATCATCGACAGCGTGATAACGAAGAAATGACCGAGCGCGGCAAGAAAGAAGAGCGCGTGAAGTGCTCCTTCTGCGGTAAGACGCAGACCGAGATCGGCGCGGGCGGCAAGATCATCGCCGGACCGGGCGTCTACATCTGTAGCGACTGCGTGGTATTGTGCAGCGAGATCGTCCACGACACCGACGAACCGAACTTCCCGACCGCCGCCGGCGTACCGCTCCCCTCCGAGATCAAGGCGGAACTCGACCGCTACGTCATCGGGCAAGACTACGCTAAGAAGGTCCTGTCGGTGGCGGTACACAACCATTACAAACGGGTGAACGCCACCCCCACCAACAAGCCCGATGTCGAGATACAGAAAAGCAACATCATGCTGGTAGGGCCGACCGGTTGCGGCAAGACGCTGCTGGCTCGGACGCTCGCCCAGATGCTACAGGTCCCCTTCGCCATCGCCGACGCGACGACGCTGACCGAGGCGGGCTATGTGGGCGAAGATGTCGAAAACATCCTGCTCATGCTCCTACAGAACTGCGGCTTCGACCTCGAGCGGGCCGCAAAAGGGATCGTCTATATCGACGAGATCGACAAGATAACGCGCAAGTCCGACAGCCCCTCGATCACCCGCGACGTGTCGGGCGAAGGGGTCCAGCAGGCGCTCCTCAAGATCATCGAAGGGACCGTCGCGAGCGTCCCGCCGACCGGCGGCCGCAAACATCCGCATCAGGAGTACATCAAACTCGACACGACCAACATCCTGTTCATCGCGGGCGGCGCCTTTGTAGGACTCGACGAGATCATCGCGCGGCGCATCGGTCAGACGCGCGTCGGGTTCGGCACCGATGCGAAGAAGAACAGCGCCGATCCGCGGAAGATACTCGAACACATACAGCCTGAAGATCTCCTGAAATACGGGCTTATTCCCGAATTCATCGGTCGCTTTCCGGTGGTCGGCCACCTGTTCGAACTCGACGAGGCCGACCTCCTGCGCATCCTCACCGAACCGAAAAACGCGCTGGTCAAACAGTACAAGGCGCTCTTCCGGATGGACGATATCGCCCTCACGGTCCGCGACGACGCTCTGCAGGAGATCGTCCGGCAGACGGTGACGCTCAAGACCGGTGCGCGCGGCCTGCGCCGGACGCTCGAACGCTCGATGCTCGACATCATGTTCGCCGCCCCCGAGGAAAAGGAGAGCGTCAAGGAGATCGTGATAACCAGAGGGGTCATCGCCGGCGGCGAGGAGCCGCTCAAGATACTGCGCAAGAACGCCAAGGCCAAAGAGGAGGGAGCGTGATGGCGCCCGACAGTAGCCGATCGGTACCGCTCCTGCCGCTGCGCGACGCGGTGGTCTTCCCGACCGCGAACGTCACCTTCAAGGTAGGGCGCGAGTTCTCTAAACGGGCCATCGAACAGGCGCTCCGCGAACCGGAGAAACGGTTGGCGGTCGTCGCCCAGCGCGATACCGCCGTAGAGAATCCCGGGCCCGCCGATCTGCATGATGTCGGAACGCTCTGCGCCATCATTCAGGTCATCGAAGGTCCGGGCGGTGTTTATCACGTGTTTCTTGAAGGTCTTTCCCGCGTACGGATAACGGAAACGGTAAGCTCTATGGTCTGCCTACGTGCAACCGTAGCCCCCCTCGAGACCGAACCGGGCAAGAAAAAAGAGATAGCAAAACTGCGCGCGATACTCGAATCGACTATCATTGAATTCACCGACGGCCGCGATTATCCACGCGATCTAGTAAGGGACACTTTCTCTATCGAGGACGATGAACGTTTCCTCGATCAGGCCACGGCGCTTTTCGTCGGGCAGAAGATCGAGGATCATCAACGCCTTCTGGCCACCAGCGCTCTCGAAAAACGTTATCAGCAGGTCATCGCGGCGCTCAAGATGGAACTCGAACTGAGGGCCATGGAGGATCGTATCGAGGACAATGTGCGCCAGAAAATGGAGAACAACCAGAAGGAGTACTACCTCAACGAACGCAAAAATGCGATAGAGAATGAACTGCGCGGCAAAGATGCTCCCGGTTCCCCGCGCGACCGGCAAAGCGACGATGATCTGTTGCGCCAGCGCATCAAGAATCTCGAGGCGCCGGAACCGGTGAAAGAGAAGTTGCGGGAAGAATTCGATCGCTATCAAATGTTGCCGCCGATGAGTAGCGAATCGAGCGTTGCTCGCATCTACATCGACACCCTGCTCGCATTGCCCTGGCAAAAGAAAAGCGATGCCGTCATCGATATCAACCGCGCCGAGGCGGTGCTCGAGAACGATCACTTCGGCCTTACCGACGTCAAAAAACGGATCCTCGAATATCTTGCCGTGGTAAAATTATCGACCTCTCTCAAGGCGCCGATACTGTGCCTTGTCGGGCCTCCCGGCGTAGGGAAAACCTCCATCGCCGCATCGATAGCCCGCGCGACGGGACGACAGTTCGTCCGAACTTCGCTGGGCGGCGTACGCGATGAGGCGGAGATACGGGGACACCGCCGCACCTACATCGGATCGATGCCGGGGCGCATCATCCAGTCGATACGAAAAGTGAAAGTTATGAATCCGCTCTTCCTGCTCGACGAACTCGACAAACTGAACAGCGACTACAAAGGAGACCCGGCCGCCGCGCTGCTCGAGGTGCTCGATCCCGAACAGAATCACGCATTCATGGATCATTACGTAGATATCGAATTCGACCTGTCACAGGTGCTGTTCGTTGCGACCGCCAACGACGAGGCGGCCATTCCGCGCGCCCTGCACGACCGTCTCGAGATCATTCGCATCGAAGGCTATACATATCACGAAAAGAAGCATATCGCGCGAAAGTTCCTGCTTGAGAAACAGAAAAAATATAACGGTCTTAACGATCTCCCCATCAGCATTACCGAACCGGCCCTGACACGACTCATCGACGCCCACACCAGCGAAGCGGGCGTTCGGGAATTGGAGCGCAAATTGGCCGCGATATGCCGCCGCATCGCTCTTGAGCGTGTAAAAAGCATCCGTCCCCCCAAACTGTGCCGCATCACCGAAAAGAACATCGAGCACTATCTCGGTCCCGATATGTACACGGCCAAAAAAGATACCGGTCGCTGTGAGGTCGGCGTGGTCAACGGCTTGGCATGGACCCCTTACGGCGGCGCGGTGCTCACCATCGAGGCGGTCCGCTACGACGGCAAAGGCAATGTCAAGATAACGGGGAGTCTCGGCGAGGTGATGAAAGAATCGGTCAGTATCGCGGTCAGCCTGGTAAGGATCTTCGGTTCCCGCTTTCTCAAGATATCCGAAGAGGCATGGGAAAAAAGCGATCTGCACATCCACTTCCCCGAAGGCGCCGTGCCGAAAGATGGTCCGTCGGCGGGACTCGCGGTCGCGCTGGCAATTGCCTCGGTCATGACCGGCATTCCGGTACGACAGGGGATCGCGATGACCGGAGAGGTAACGCTACGCGGCAATGTTCTGCGCATCGGCGGTCTGCAGGCGAAACTTATGGCGGCCAAAAAGGCGGGGATAAAGACCGTTTACATCCCGAAAGACAACGCTCCCGAGCTGAGCAAGATACCGCAAGAGGTCCGCAACGGCCTACATCTCATTCCCGTCGATCAAGCGGAGACACTTATCGCCGGCTGCTTGGTCATCGCAGAACCTCCCGCACCGCCCCATTTCGAAGAACCGACCGCAACACCGCAGTGAAAAAAACAAGAAAAATACTTGACAGTGACCGGGCCCACGGTAGTATGAAAGCGTATTTACGGCGTGTATCCACGGGTTCACTCGATCCAGAAACCCGCACGGCATTACCATGAACAACGCCCTTGACGGAAAGCGGAGTTGAACAGCGTTTCATCCGATGACATTGCAGTCACAAAATAACCGTCTTACCAAGGAGTAAAGAATGAATCTTCAAGAACTCAAGAATCTTAAGAACGAAGTGGTCGTTCAGATGGCCGAAGATCTTGGCATCGAAAGCGCCTCGTCGAAACGGTCGCAGGAACTCATTTTCGAGGTTCTCCAGAAACTCGCCGACCGCAATGAAGCGATAACCGCCGACGGCGTTCTGCAGATACTGCCCGACGGCTTCGGCTTCCTCCGTTCTCCGCGCTACAACTACCTGCCGGGTCCGGACGACATCTACGTGCCGCCGGCAATGATCAAAAAGTATTATCTCCGCACCGGCATGACCATTGAAGGCGACATCCGTAGTCCGAAAGAGGGGGAACGCTATTTCGCCCTACAAAAGATAAACAGTATCTTCGACGAGACCGAACTCGAAAAGATCAAGCATACTCCCCTATTCGACAACCTGACCCCCTTCTATCCGACCGAGAAGATACACCTCGAGACGCGCAAGAACTCGGTTATGTCGATGCGCATCATGGACCTTCTGGTCCCGATCGGGAAAGGACAACGCGGCCTTATCGTTGCTCCGCCCCGCACCGGCAAGACGGTGCTCCTGCAGGACATCGCCCACAGCGTCACCGCGAACCATCCCGAGATAAAGCTCATCGTTCTACTCATCGACGAACGGCCCGAAGAGGTCACCGACATGCAGCGGTCGGTCGCGGCCGAGGTCATCTCCTCGACCTTCGACGAACCGGCAACCCGCCATGTGCAGGTCGCCGAGATGGTGCTCGAAAAGGCCAAGCGGATGATCGAGTTCAAGTATGATGTGGTCATCCTGCTCGACTCCATCACCCGTCTGGCTCGCGCCTACAACACCGTTGTTCCGCCGTCGGGCAAGATCCTGTCGGGCGGCGTCGACGCCAACGCGCTCCACAAGCCCAAGCGCTTCTTCGGCGCGGCGCGCAATATCGAAGAGGGCGGCTCGCTGACCATCATCGCCACGGCGCTTATCGACACCGGTTCGCGCATGGACGAAGTCATCTTCGAAGAGTTCAAGGGGACCGGCAACATGGAGATCCATCTCGACCGGAAGCTCATGGAAAAGCGCATATTCCCGTGCCTCGACATCAACAAATCGGCCACCAGAAAGGAAGAACTTCTCCTCGAGAAGGACATCCTCAACAAGGTGTGGATACTCCGCAAGCTCCTCCACCCGCTCAATGTCATCGATTCGATGGAATTCCTGCTCGATAAGATGGGCCGCACCAAAGCCAATGACGACTTCCTCAAGGCGATGAACGCCTAACACCGCGCCTAGCGATCGTTCCGATCCGAAGTATGGCCCTTCCTTCGGATACGTTCTTGTTCGCCGTTGATCATCGCCTTGCTTGTAAGCCGAAGAAACATGTTATTGGTGATACTTTCGGGGAATGTCCTCAGCGCGCGATTGTATAACATCGCCGCCTCACCGTAACGTTCACGCGCGGCAACCACCTCCTTTTCCGCGCTCTCGACCTGCCCGACAATCGTCGCGATCTCGATAGCGGCAAACGCCTGCGGGTCCTGTTTCAGCGCCTGCGTCAAACGCGCCATCCGCCGCCTGATATCACGATGGGCACGATCGGCCCGGCCGAGCGCCTCACGGTCGGTCAGGTCGATCTGGCGCAGGTCGATAGCCGCGGCTTGTTTGAGCGCCGTCCGTAGCTCTTCGACCGCAGTAGCCTCTTGTGGCAATAGCGCGCTGACCGAACGGAAAAGAGGTTCAGCCAAGGCTTCTTGCGCTTCGATCCGGGACACGAATTCATTCCACGCCGTCGTCGCCGCAAGGTCGGCGGCATCTATCCCTTCGCGACCGCAACCGAAACACAACAATACGGGAAACAGCAGAAGACCGTAGCGCATCATACGACACCTCCTCAAGACCGGCAACATTGTACGACAGCGGACGGCGAGGTCAAGCAAACGACCAAATCTTGACAAGAACACCTCCCCGTTACTATTATGAGCCGTCTTTCGGGATCGATCAGGGAGGGATATGATGAAACAGCTCGTTATCACGGCGCTCATTTTGGGGGCGGTTAGTTTGTCCGCCGCCGAGAGCAAGCCGGTCTTTTATTTCTTCCATTCGGAGGTCTGCCCCCACTGTGTCGAGGCGGCCCCGTTCATCGCTTTTCTCAAAGAGAAATACCCGCAGGTGGAATTCCGCGAGCTGGAGGTCTATCGCGATCTGGTCAACCGCGAATTACTGAAGAAGAAAGCGCAGGAACTCGGTATAACGAAATTGGGGGTCCCTTTCTTCCTGATCGGGAAAAGCCACCTTTCCGGTTTCAAAAAAGGAGAATACGAAGAAAAAATACTGGCCATGCTCAATGCGTATCTGGTGAATGCCGCCGTGGGCACGGTGAAACCTCAGCAGATACCCCTCGCGCCCTCCGCGAACGATCCTCTGGTCATGTTCCAGAAAGAGGCGCGCGAAACGGTGAAGGCCATCGAGGCATGTTACGAGACGGGGACCACCGCCGCGGTCGGCGATTGTCTGAAAAAGGCGCAGAAACGGCTGAACGACCTGATGACGGTCATTATCGGACAGACGGGGGAACTGATCGATCGCATCAACAAGAGCGGCAAAATCGCCTCGATCCCGACAAAGGCCCACTATCTCGATCAGCAGGCTCTCTGGAAAAAACAGTGCGACGGCGAAACCGCGATGGATGAGGCACTCTGTCGCGCAGCACATAAAGAGAACTGCGATGGATTATCGCTCTATCTTTCCGTTCAGAACGGGCAAAGCCGGGTCCAAAAACTGCTGGTCGATCTTCAGGCGCTTCAGGAAATATCGGCCGGGCGTTGAATACCCCGCGACCGCAGGAATTCTTCCTCTATCAGCTCACTCTTTTTGACTATGCGCCGGTACCACAACAGCCTGAGCGCGGCACGACGGTCGTCATTGAGCCGCCAGTCTTCGCGTTCGGCGTGGAGCCGCCGCACCAAATGAGAAAAGGTCACCGCCACACTGACCGAAATGTTAAGGCTCTCGGTGAAGCCGAACATCGGTATCCGTAACGTCGTATCGGCCGCCGCGAGCGCACCGGAGGTAAGCCCCTGTTCCTCAGTGCCGAAGAGGAGCGCCACCGGTCGGTCGAGCGACAAGTTATCGGGAGTATGCCCCTCTTTATGCGGCGTGGTGGCAATGATACGATAGCCCTGTTCGCGGAGTTGCGCTATGCAAGCGGCCGTGTTGTCGGCCTCCGGCGTCCGGTAGCGGTGGAGCGTCACCCATTTGACCGACCCCATCACCACATCGGGATTGACCTCGTAACGGTTGCGGTTCTCGATGATATGGATGTTCTGGATGCCGTAACATTCGCAGGTGCGGATGGTTGCCGACGCGTTGTGCGGCTGGTAGATATCCTCCAACACCAGCGCAAGCCGGTCAGTTCGATGATCGAGCACCCGTTCGATGATATCCCGCTTGTGGGAAGTGATGAACGAACCGAGATGTTCGCTCAAGAGTGCCGTTATGTCGCGATCCATTTGGGGTACCATTCTCCCGCCGAAGGCTCCGTGGACCGCCTCATGCTACATACGGGGAACGATTTTGCAAGAATGAAACGGTCGCCGTACAAAAAAAGGTTGCTTTTTTCGCTGCGACGGGTAATGTTTGTCCCGTTTTTGATGGTTCACCTGAGAAGGAGAGCAACATGTCCCGTATGTGTGAAGTATGCGGCAAAAAGCCGATGTTCGGACACAATGTCAGCCACGCGAACAACAAGACCCAGAAGATCCAGAATCCCAATGTTCAGAAGATCAAGGTGCGCGAGAGCGATGGCAAGATCCACTCGATAAGCATCTGTACCCGCTGTCTTCGTTCCGGCAAGGTCGTCAAGGCATAGATCACTTGGTCACGGGAGCGACCGGGGTGTTCTCTTCTTCTTTCTTCGGTTCTTCTTCTTTCTTCGGTTCTTCTTCTTTCTTCGGTTCTTCCTGCTTCTGCTCTTCTTTCACGGTGTCCTGTTGCGGCGCAACGCCGGTACCGAACTGTCCTTCATTGCGGATTATCGTGGTGAATTTGAGATCTCCCGCCTTCTTGAACACATCGGGACGCCCATCGCGATCGGTGTCTTTTTCGATGCGCTCAAGCACGCCGTTGGTATAGAACTCCCAATAGTCGGCAACACCGTCGCCGTCCTGATCCTCATCGAGCTTGATGATGATCCCCTTCTCGTCGAAGTATTTCCAAAGATCGGTCTTCTCGTCGAACTGTGAGTCGATCTCCTTTTGCATAACGATGCCGCCGCGATAGATATCGGTGGTCTCTATTTTGCCGTCAAAATCGAGATCGAGCTCTTCTTTGGCAACGGCCCCCGATTCATCGTAAAAACGATAGACATCGTACTTGCCGTCGAGGTTGAGGTCCATCATCTTGATGAACAGCAAGGGATCGGCCTCGGTTCCGTCCTCGTTTTTCGCGGCGTCCGCCTTCTTCAGCACATTCACGATATCGCTTTTCTTGTCGCCGTTACGGTCGAATTCGCGAACGATGTATTCCTTAGGATCGAGTTTTAGCTGGCCGCCTTTGGCCGTTATGGTGATCTGTTTCCCTTCGCCCGACAGAACGGAAGAATCCCGAGTTGCCTTGCTACTGGATCCGACCTCGGTCGATGCACAACCGACCGCGAGCGACAGGAACGCGACAAGAAACAGAACATTACCTCTCATGGATACCCCCTTCTCGCAGGATCTCTTTATGCTACGACAAAGTTCATGGAAATCAATTTCTTGAAACCGCGTCACTCATCACCTCCTTCGGATCGAGCTTCGTCATCGCCGCCGGGGAAGTAGATGTATTTAACGGCCGTACCGATACGCTCTCGATCTTTTCCCTTAACTACAATGGTCATCTTGTTGGTCTTCTCGCGGAATTTCAATGAAACGCTGAAGTCTCGCCGCGCTTCACCGGCGGCAAGACGATAGTAGAAGACTTTTTTGTTGTTCTGGTACAAGAAGATGTCCTGCACATCGTCACCGGCGATACTGAAGGCTACCCGTCCCTCGGGAGAAGCTACGGAGATCGGTCCACGGTCAATCGTGACGACAGGCATCGCGATGTCATACTGGCGTTGCAACAAAAGTTTTCCTGAGGAAGGCGGGGGCTGAACGGCGACCGGCTTGATATCGGCTGAACGCAGCCAATAACCTCCTTCGATCCGAATCGCCTCGTCGCCGCAACGGCCGGTCGTCTTCACTGCGGCGGGAGAAGAGAGGACCGCGATCGGCGTTTTGAGGCGAATATCAGCAAACATTTTTGTCCCGACGATCAGCGATGCCGGCCCCACACCCTTCTCTTCATAACGACAGATGTGGTCGCGGGGCACGAAGGGTATGGAGAATCCGGCCGCATACTTTGTCTTGTAATCATACAGGGAAACGGCGATAGCGATACGACTCTTTTCGGAGTGGAGCGTTGCTATCTTGAAGGTGAAGAGCACTTCCTTTTCTTCGCCCGAGCCAAGCATGATCGGCTCGGTTCCCTTGTTGATGAAAAGCTCGGGGCTGTTGTTGACATTGATGAGCTGAAGTCTGCCGTCGAGTATCGCCCCCTTGCCCGTATTCTTTATCATTATGCGGGCGGTGATCTCGTCGCCCTCCTCAACCAAACCATTCAAAGAGCCGACGCTCTCCTCGGCCAGCAAGGAGAAACGCACTTCGGGTTGCTCCATCGGCACGGTCTCGATGTCGATCTGTTCGCTCTTTACCACGGTATGGAAGCGATCGACGGAAAGATCGATACGAACCGGCTGTCGCCGCCACGACATATGCTCGGGCAACGTCAACGAAACGGTCCGTTCGACCGATCCGCTAAAGGAACCAAAGGGTATCTCAAGGTTGCGCAGGAACGGGATATCGGTATCGAAAGCAGCGTCAAGATTATCGACCGCCCCGGGATAAACGGCGCGGAAAGTAAGTTTGTTGTCGGCGCCCGCCCTGACCGACGGATCCGAAACGAGCGATATCTTGAGGTCAGAAGCCTTGATGGAGGTCGCCGCGGTCTTTTTCCACGGGATGCCAAGCTTCTCCAGCTTCCCGACGATCTGTGACATCTGATCGTCACGCAACCGTTCTGCCGAAGTCAGTATCGGTTCTTGGCGGGTCAATCGCATTTTAAGAAAATCGATGGTCAATTGTATTTCTTCGTCGTTCTTAAAAACACCCACCTTTTCACGCCTGCTTTCCTTCTGGATCTCCTCGGGGGTCCTGTAGGGCTTTGCGTAATAAATCGTGAGTTGCGGCTTATCGAGCTCCTTGGGCATATAGGCGCTGACGATATGTTCCTTAAGGTCCTTTTCTCCCAACATATCGGAACGCGTCTTGAACAAGCTCAACTTCCGCGCATCGATATAGCTGGGCTGATACTCTATATCGGGTTCGACGCCGATGGTCTGTATCGAGATGTCGCCGGGCGTAAGGTACTGGGCGATGGTGAGCTTCAATCCGCCGCCGCGCGGTATACGGAAAAGATTCTGCACCGATCCCTTTCCAAAAGTGCGCCGCCCCACAACGGTGGCGCGACCGTTCTTCTTGAGTGCCGCCGCCACGATCTCGGTCGCCGAGGCGGATCCTTCGTTCACCATAACGACGATAGGTATGTCGAGAATATCGGAAGCCTCTTTCTCCGCCTCGGAAACCTCTTTCTCATCGTCGCCGACGGTCGAAACAATGACCCCTTTATCCAAGAACAGATCCGATATCTTTATCGCCTGTGTCAACAGCCCGCCCGAATTGTTGCGCATATCAAGGATAAGGGAACGCATCCCCTTCTTTTTGAGGTCGACAAGTGTGTCGGCGAACTGAGTATAGGTGTTCTCCATAAAGCCGGTGAGCTTGATATAGCCGACGCCTTTTTCGGGCATCGCGGGAATGACCGATTGTATCTTGATGATGGCCCGCTCAAGCTCGAAGCGAATCACCGAAGGGACCCCTTTGCGCTTGACGTAGAGGGTGACCTTGGTACCCGGTTCGCCGCGCATCCGTTCGACAGCCTTATTGAGGGCCATGTTGATCGCAGATTCGTCATTGATCTGCACGATCACATCTCCCGAAAGTATGCCCGCCCGCGCGGCCGGCGTGCCGTCCATGGGTGACACGACCGTTATCTCGCCGTCCTCGTTTGTTTGAATGACAATACCCAATCCGCCGAAATTTCCTTCGGTCGACGAGGTGAATTCCTCGAATTCTTTCGGCGTGAAGATATAGCTGTGCGGGTCAAGCTTTTTAAGGATACCGTTGATCGCGACATATTCGATATCGCTCATCTCGCGATCGCCTTCAGGCTTATAATCCTTTTCGAGATAGTTGTAGACCTGCCGCAGAACGATGGCGATGTCCCACAGGTCGCGCATCCGCTTGACCTCAACGATATGTTCCTTGTTATATACCTGAAGAAAGACCTTCTGCCCCTCACGGTCGTAACGGGTCACGATCTCTGCGAATTCCTCCTGTATCGCGTCAAGGGCTCGATCAAGAAGATCCTCGGGTTGCAACTTCTGTTTGTTGAGATATCTGTTCTGAATAGCGTGCAACGCGAACAAAGTAACCTCGGCCTGAGAAAGTGAACTGCCCTTCGAGGTCGAGAAGAGACGATCGAAAATATCGCCATTAAGAACGATGGCAAAGAACAAGAGCAAGACAAGAACTATATTCTTAAGCATATCACGTTTCCTCTCGATGGGCGTTACGATACTTTTCACTAACGCTACAGGTCGGCATCGAAAAATATCGGTTCCTTCTTTTTCAGGAATCCTTGGATAAACGCTGACTGCTCGTCGGTCAGACCGACAAACTGGAGCCCCATTCCCGGGTCGGCATCGGCCGGCATGAAGGAACTGTTCTCGCGGACCCAAACGACCTTGGCAACCACCGGAATATCTTTGCCCTCGATGGTGAGCGTCAGATTGAATTCAGTGCCTATCGGGTAGAACTGGTGGGTAGCGATAAACAGCCCGCCGCTACTGATGTCCTCGGTAAAACCCCTGAAAAAGTTATGCGGACCGGCAAGCGTCACTTCGATCTGTATAGACAGACGAGGGCCGGAACGCTGATTGGAAAACACTACACCATCACGCTGTTTATCGTCGTATTCCGGCGTCACGACATTCTCCGTTACGATAACACTACATCAACCCCGGTTACTGGATGATCTTGAATTCGACGCGCCGATTCATCGCGCGCCCCTTTTCGGTCTTATTGGGCGATATCGGCTTGTCGGGGCCGTAGCCAATCGCTTCGAGCTTAGCCCCGTCAACCCCCTCATCAATGAGGAACTCACGCACCGAGTCGGCGCGGGACTGCGAGAGTTTTACATTGAGAGCGCGGCCACCCACATTGTCGGTATGTCCTTCGATCACCACTTTTTTGATGCTGGGAACGCTTTTGATGGCATCGGCGACCTCTTTGAGCATATCGTAGGATTTCTTCTCAATGACCGCCTTGCCGGTCGTGAAGAAGACCGTCTGTTTTAGCTCTATCTTCTGGGCCGTGACCACGATGAGCTTGTATTTCTTTGTACACCCCTGTTCTTCCGGCACTCCCGGCTCATTGGGGCATTTATCATCGGCATCAAGTACGCCGTCCTTATCGTTGTCGGGGTCGGGGCACCCGTCAGTATCCTCGAACTCATCCTTGTCCTCCGGTTCGGTCAGGCACTTATCAACGACATCGGGCACACCATCCATATCGGTGTCAAGCACCGGGCAACCGTTGTTCTGCGGAGTTCCCTTGTCATTGGGGCATTTATCCACCGCATCGAGGATCCCGTCCTTGTCGTTGTCGGACTCGGGACACCCGTCATGATCCTCAAAGTTGTCCTTGTCCTCCGGTTCATCGGGACACTTGTCCAGTTCGTCCGGTATGCCATCGCTATCCTTATCGTTGACCGGACATCCCTGATTCGATGCAGGACCCGGGTTATCACGACACTGATCCTTCTCATCGGTAATACCGTCCTTGTCATTGTCGGTATCGGGACATCCGTCCTGATCCTCATACCCATCCTTGTCCTCGGGATCGAATGGACAGCGGTCCTTGTTGTCGGGGATAAGGTCCTTATCGCCGTCGGCCGCCGGAGCACAACCCTGCAGTTCGCGGATACCGGGAATCAAGGGGCACTTGTCCTCCCGATCAAGTACGCCGTCGCCATCGGTATCGGGACAACCGTCGTATTTGGCGGGACCGGGCTGCAACGGGCATTTGTCGGCGGCATCGGCCACGCCATCATTATCCTTGTCGTGAGGAATGCAGGAATCGGCGAGCTTGGTGGTCCGCTCGGCATATTTCTTCTCGCGCAACAGGTGTTCCTCGGCGATGTGGTAGTTGCCGGCATCCAGTTCGGCTTGAGCCGACGCAACCTCGACACGCGCCATCGCCAGATCGTAGGGGACGCACATCCGCGCACCGCGACGCTCATCGACATCCAATCGTGAGTTCTCGACCTTGATCTCGTTCTGTATCTTCTCGCCGGTAACACAGGATACCGCAACAACAACATACAGGGCGAGGAGGAGTAGGTTTACGCGACTCATTTCGCACCTCCCGTACCCGCTTTATTCTTTTCTTCGGCATCCTTTTTCAGCCGTTCGTAGAGATCGTAATAATTTTCTTCCTTCTTCTTCTTTTTCGGATCCTCCGCCGGCTCCTCTTTCTTTTCTTCTTCCTTCTTTTTGTCCTCTTTTTTGTCCTCTATTTTCGCCGGAGCGGGAGCAGGCATCGGCATAGGCTTGGGTTGTTCAAGATTGGTCGCGGGGACCACAGCCGGCTTTGGCGCAGGAGCCGCAGACTTGGGTGCGGAAGCAGGTTTTGGCGCCGGTTTGGGTGCCGCGACAGGCTTCGGTGCCGGCATAGGCTTCGGGAGCGACGATGGTGCGGCGACCGGAGCCGTCAGGGAGGAATCTTCCTCACCCGGACCGGGCAATTGGACCGTATTCAACGCGACGACCGCTTTATCGGCGAACTCCTTCGCCTTATCAGCCATTTCAACGGCTCGCTCATGTTCGCTCTTTGACTGGAGATCGCGCGCCTTTGCCAGATAAGCATCGGCAAGATAGAAGAAGTATAGGGGATCGCGATTCTCTTTTTTTGCAACAAATGTTACGCTTTCTTTAGACAGATTCTGATTGCCGAAACGATCTTTTTGAAGCAAACGTGAGTCCTGAAAGGTGACCTCGATCCTCTTGAGCGCGTCGGCACGCGCCTTATCGGCGTCGAGGATCGCTGAGACCGAACGGATGGTGCCGCAAGAGGTCGCGGCAACCGAGGCAATCAAAACCAACAGTAGTCCCAAAGTGTTACGTCTCATGTCGCCCTCATAAGAAAGCAAGTAGGGCGAGGCTATCAGAAAATGGCGGGGGAGTCAAGTTTCGTACGGGGGAGCGCGCTAAAAATTTATCCAGTTCTTATACTCAAGATAGCTACGCAACCAATCGCGCGATTCGAGGCCCTGTTCCTCAAAGAAAAGATAATATGATTTCATGATCGGGAAATCCATGCCTTGGGCCGCCTGCGTAAATCCATCCTCGATGAGTGTTTCCCCATCCTCGCCGGAGGCGTATTTTATCTTCCCCAGCAAGAGTAGTATCTTTGCCTTAAAATAAGATATCTGATAGGTCATGGCAAGTTCAAGCGCGCCTTCAAGCACCGCAACGGCGTCGTTGAACTCACGCAGGGCGATATGCACCTCGGCAAGTTTCGCTGCGGCTCGTATAAAAATGATAGTGGCCGGATCACTGTCGAGATCGGGCACCGGCTCCGCGTCTCGGGAACGGATATCTTCCATGATGCGGAAGGCGCGCATCGCGAATATCTTGGCATCCTGAAAATTGTCGGTCCGCAGCAACATATCTGTCATACGGTCGATGATCGATATCTCGTCCTCATAACACCCGGCTTTGTGAAGATGTTTGACGACATCGACCACATCCTGTATGACGATCTTATCGGATTCGAGCAGGAGCAATTCCCCCTGCGAGACCAACTGAATATGCAGAAGACCATCGTTCTTTGCGGTATCGTACATCGTCTGCCAGAACAAACGGGCCCACTGGGGATCAGAAAAACCCCAGAGCTTGGCGTTCTTCAGTTCAAGATAGAGTCGGAAATCCTTGTATTCTTGGTTTTTTCCGAATGAGGAAAGTATGGACTGATAACAACGTTGAGCCAACTCGAAGAAACCGAGTTTTTCCATATATACGGCCGAGGAGTAGAGGAAGGAGTTATATTTCCGTTCAGTAATGCCGCCCATGTTGAGATAGCTGAGTAAGAGCCAATGTCGATTAATGCCCGGGATCTCGGGAGTGGAAGAAAGAGAAACTACCACTTCGCGGTAAAAACGACGATCCTCGGGCTCTATCTTGAAATTCTTCTTGAGGATATTGACTATGGCCCGCGAGGTAAAGGTGTAGACATCATCCTCGAGCGAAAGGTACTGGCGCGCGATCAGCGCCTCGATCGCCGCGAAATCCCGCTCGAAAAGTATACGAACAAGTGGAGCGGGAATGCGATAGATGCTCAACATAACGAAACGACGCAACACCAACGCCAACGCCGGGTCGAGCCGCGTGTAACGCATGAGCACCAACGCCTCAAGAGTCTCGGGGATCTTGAGATCGTCCGGTATCTTCTGGAAGCGCCAACTGCCGCGCATGTCGAAAATAAACCCCAGATCGATCAGGAGTCGCAGTAGTTCCTGCGTATAGAGCATATTGTGTTCGGGATTGTTAAGGACCTTCTCGATATCGGCGGGAAGCCGCGGCGTCTTGAGCATCGCGCGTACGGCGGCGATCCGTTCGGCATGAGGAACACCGCTGAAACAAAAACGACGTTCTTCCGGAACCAGTTCGGTCACCTGCGCCGTACGGTCGCAGACGAACACCACGACCAGCGGGATGAAAGCGAAGACCTTGCGCAGATTCTTGAAAAAACGTAATGACCGCAGGTTGATCTGTCCGGCGTTATCAACCATCCAGACGATCGGTTTATTGCGGGCCGCCCAGTAGCACATGAATGCCAGCAGATATTCAAGATCGCTCTTCGGCAATTTCATTTGAAGCGGAGCAAAATTGAGACATAAAAGCGCCGTCATCGATTCGCGCTTGCCTTCCGGCAATATACCGGAGAAGTACTTGTCGAGTTTTGCCCGCACCTGCTTCGGATCGGTCGTTTTAATATTGAGAACCGAGCGGATGAGATGGGTGAACATCGTAAAGTCGAAATCAAAAGGATTGACCGTGCTGACCACGATGTTGACATCTTGCAACGGATTCTGAAGCGCGAATTGTTCAACCGCCGAAACGAACTGACCTTTGCCGGCCCCTGCAGGCGCCTCGAGCGAGAAAAAACCGCCCTTGGATTCAGCAAGGCACCGACTCACCGTTTCGAAAAGCGGAGAAACGATCGGATCCTGAATCTTGGCCGCTACTGCGTCGGCGACCTCGTACAGCGAGATTGAATAGGTGTTGTTGGAAAGGTAGGGGTTCAGTTCCCGATCGACCTCCCTGATGAGCACCTCGCTGGCCTGCAGATGTATCTCTTCCGCCGGCTCCGCTTTCACCTCATCGCCCTCCGTCGTTTCGCCCTCGGAAGAAGCCACATACCCCGCCAACGATCCCGCAAGGGCGGCCTGAATGTCTCCGGAAGGAGCGCGCGGCACTTCGATGGTGAAATCGGCATCATCGAGCACCGTGAAATCGGGGTCGGACTCATTTTTCACCGGCGATGATTCTCGCGGTGGTTCGGGGATGATGTCGGTCAGCGTGATGTGACCGCGGTCCATGGTGGTCGGAGCGGGTTTTTGCTTGGGTAGCTTTGCTGCGGCTTTCTTTTGCGGTGGTTCCGGTTTTTTAGGAATCGCCGTGGTGGTACGGACTACCAGTTTGCCGCCGCAGGACATGCAGAAATTAGCCCCCACCTCGTAGAGCAACTTACAGGAGGGGCAGAGTTTCCCCAAGTCACGACCGCAGGCGGAACAAACCTTCGTATCGTCCGGCACTGGTATCTGGCAAAAAAAACAGTTCATACCCTGTTACTGCGACTCCGCTTCTCTCAATGGCGCGTCATCGTAACGATTTTATTGTTCTTTGTCAAATAATCGAATCAAGACATCTAAAATCTTACCGAGGAGCGGTACGTCAAGACATTTGATA
>ENA-UOWG01000104-UOWG01000104.1-activated-sludge-metagenome-genome-assembly--contig:-NODE-104-length-142150-cov-10.043372_pt1 | contig 142150 bp, 96 predicted proteins | sample MGYA00238147_ERZ761563 | MGnify/ENA primary metagenome ERZ761563 (study PRJEB28884, sample SAMN05720216) | anaerobic digester metagenome | isolation source: active sludge of municipal...
TGGCCCGGCGGCGCTCCCGCCAAAATCGGAAGTAATTTTTGCACAGACCCTAAGGGCCAAAAGGCAGCCGGCCGCGCGAGCGCAGCCAATCGGGCTTTGGGCTGGATTCGGGGCGGGGAGGGGGCCTTGTTAGCGAGCGAGGCGGCCGTGAGGGCCGCCTCGCTGTGACGTTTTGCGATGCCGCGGGAATTGGCCGCGGCGATCGGCCTAGGCTATTTCGCGAGCTGGAAGAACTTCGCGGCGCCTTCCGGCTGGAGGGTGACGGTCATCTGATCGCCGACCTGGACCGGCGCGGTGCCGAACTCGGCCCAGGAGGGATTGGCGAGGTCGCCGCACCATTCGAGCTTGAATCCCGCTGCGGATGCCGGCCAGGAGATGACAAGGGCATCGCCGGACCAGCCGATCGCCATCTCGGGCTGGGGAACGACGATCGTCGGATCGCTCAGGTCCTGTCCGAGGGCGAGGTAGATGTCGTCGAGCCAGAAACCGCCTCCGCTCGAGAGATTGGAGACCGTCTGCTGCGGAGTGTAGATGAAGAACCGGATGAGGTCGTTGGCGGCCACGCCGTTCCGGAAGCTGAATGTCGTGACGCCGTCGTGCGCGGCTGCGACGGGCGCGGGCGCGTCGTAGGCCTGCACATACATTTGCCAGGTGTCGGCCGTATTATCGATCACGACCCAGACCTTGTACCACATGTCCGAGGCGAATGGATGGACGCTGTTGTGGAGCGTGCCGCCGTCGTAGATCCCGAAATTCCGGGTGCCCAGGTTGCTTCCCGTCTGCCGGAGAATGCGGGTTTCGTAGTAATTGGCCACGGCATAGCCGAAGCAGGGCAGGTCGGAGAGGCCGAGGCTGACGTCGTCGCGGCTCCACGTGGTGGAGGCGCAGCGGAAGAAGAGGGTGCCGGTCTGGCCATCCTTGAGCAAGGCCGGGAACGCCAGCGACTGCTTGGCGGTGGCCAACCGGAGCACCTTGTTCTGCGGGTTGCCGCCCCACGCGGCGCCCGTGGGATCCATCACGACCGAGTCGTTTGCGGTGTCGCCGAATGCGCCGAGCCAGCTGCCCTGGTAGAGAATGGGCGCCAGGGCGCGATTCTCGAAGTTGTCGATCAGGGTGAATCCGGAGGCGGCGTTGGCGAAGACAAGCACCTCGCCGGAGTAGCGATAGAGCCCGTCGTTGTCGGTGACCTTGGCGGTCAGCATATGCGAGCCGGGGGCGGCGTTGGGGATGGTGATGGTGTAGGGCGCGCTGGTGGCTGTGCCGACGAGCGTGCCGCTGTCGAAGAACTCGACCTGGGCCACCGTGCCGTCGGCGTCGGCGGCATCGGCGGTGACGACGATGCTCGAGCGCGCGGTGGCGGCGGTGTTGTTGGCCGGAGCGGTGATGGCGACGGTGGGCGGCGTTTTGCCCCAGTATTTGGCCTGGAGATAGGTCTCGATGTGGGCGACTTCGGCCTCCGAGAGCGTGCGGTCGTAGACGAGCGCCTCGAGGATCTCACCGCGGTAATAGTACCAGGTCGGGTAGATCACGCCGCGGCCGAGGTTGCCGCCGTCCTTGTCGATGCCTGCGGTGGCGGGCTCTTTGCCGGACACCGTGGCGACGATCTGCCCATTGACGTAGAGCCACTCGTCGGCGCCATTCTTGAGCACGATGTTCCGTGTGTAATCCCGGGCGATCGAGGCCGGACGCGTGTAGGCGGGGCCGGGGTAATTGGGGCTGCCGCTTTGCGACACCGTGGTGCCGATGCGCCAGTTGACGGAGTCCTGGAAGACGCCCACGGAGAGCGCGCCCCAGCTCAGCGACTCGCTCCAGAACATGGCGGCGGCGCCTTCGCCGCCGGAGCCGGTGGTCTGCGGGACGGTATTGTTGGCGACCAGGACGATGGTCAGGCCGCTCAGGCCGTCCATGGGCATGCTGAAGGTCATGTGATCGCTGAAGCCGTCGAAGCTGACCGCAGGCTTGGCGAGGCCGGACGTGACAAGGGTCGGCCGGCTGGCGGCGGCGGATTGGACGGCGTGGCGCTCGTTGCCGGATTGGTCGGCCCACTTCGACACCAGGTTGTCGGAGGCGGTGATGCCGGCGTCGGCCTTGTACCAGAGGCCGAGCCCATCGAGAACGGGGCCGTCGGTCGGATTCGGAAAGTTGACGCGCGCGACGACGCGTTCGGAGAGCGTATAGGCGCCCTTGTTATCGGTGGCCTTGGCAGTCAGCCCGTAGGCGCCGCTGCCCACGTTGTTCCAGGCGGCGGTGAAGGGTGCGGTGGTGTCGGTGGCGATCAGCTCGCCATCGACGAAGAACTCGACCTGGGCGATGCTGCCGTCATCCGTGGCATCGGCGGCGATGGTGATGCTGGCGGGCGGGTTGAACGAGGCGCCGGCGGCCGGGCTGGTGATGGCGACGGCCGGGGGCTGGTTGGCCAGGTGTTTTTGATGGAGATAGGTCTCGACCGCCTGCCGGTCCGCGTCGGAGAGGGCGGTGGTGTAGACGAGGACCTCGAGGAGATCGCCGTTGTACCATGCGCTCGAGGTTCGGGGGCTGCGTCCGAGCCAGGCAGCGTCGCCGACGCCGGCCAGCGGGAAGCTCTTATCCGAGATCTGCGCGGCCATCGATCGGTCGATATAGAGCGTTTCGACATCGGCGTTCTTCATCAGGGTGGTGATGGTGTATTTGTTGCCGATGGAGGCGGGCCGCGGGTAGCGATGCAGGTTGTTCTGGGCGACGGTGGTCCCGAACCGCCAGTTCACGTTGGTCTGGAACGGGCTCAGGAACACATAGCCCCAGCTGGCGAATTCGGTCCAGCAGATGGCGGGGCTGTCGTAGATGGAAGTGCCGCCGTTCTGGGTGGCGGAGTTGTTGTTGCCGACCAGGAAGATCGTGATGCCCTCGAGCCCGTTGATGGGCATGTTGAACGAGAGGCCGTCGTTGCTGCCATCGAATCGGACCACCGGCAGGCCGAGGGCCGAGGTCGCCACGATCGGCCGATAGGAGCTGGTGCCTTGAGCGGCGTGGTGCCCTTGGCCCGATTGGTCGGCCCATTCGGAGACCGCGCCGTTGACGGCCGTGATTCCAGCGTCGGCTTTGAGCCAGAGGCCCAGGCCGCTGAGCACGGGGCCGTCGGCGGGATTGGCCCAGTTGACGAGCGCCATGACGCGCTCGGAGAAGGAGTAGGCGCCGCTGTTGTCGGTGGCCTTGGCCGTCAGCGAATACGGGCCCGCGGCGACATTGTTCCACTCGACGCTGTAAGGGGCGGTGGTGTCGCTGCCGACGAGCGCGCCGTCGACGTAGAAGTCGACCTGGGCGATGCTGCCGTCATCGGCAGCGTCGGCGGTGATGGTGATGTTGGCGGGGGCGACCAGCCAGGCGCCGGGGGCGGGGCTGGTGATGGCGACGGTCGGGGGCTGAGCGGCGAAGTATTTGTCATGGAGGTACTGCTCGATAGCGAGCCGGTCGGCCTCGGAAAGGGCGGCCGTATAGACGAGGACCTCGAGAATATCGCCGTTGAAATAGCTGGTGGTGGCGCGGCCGAGATAGCCGCTGTCGGAGGCGCCGGCCAGCGGGTAGAGGGTGTCATCGAGCTGCATGGCCCAGGCCCCGTCGACGTAGAGGGCCTCGACATTGGCGGCCTTGATCAGGGTGGCGATCGAGCACTTGGCGCCGATGGAGGCGGGCCGGGCGTAGCGCGGGGCGTATTGCTGGGAGGTGCCGAAGCGCCAGTTGACATTGGTCTGGAAGGGGCCCAGGTAGGTCCAGCCCCAGCTGCCGGTTTCATTCCAGAAGATGGCGGGCGAGTTGGAGCAGGCGGGCCCGCCGTTCTGAGCGGCGGAAGCGCTGCTGGTCACCAGAACGATGGAGAGGTTCGCCAGCCCGTTGATGGGGACGTTGAACGAGAGGAAATCGTTGGCGCCGTCGAATCGGATGCCCGGGTTGCCGGTGCTGGCGGTGACCAGGGTCGGCTGGTAGGAGGCGTTGGTCTGGATGGCGTCGCGCCCCTGGCCGGATTGATCGGCCCAGGAGGAGACGGCGCCTGCGTCGGAGGCGACGCCGGCATCGGCTTTGAGCCAGAGGGCCAGGTTGCTGGTGGGAACGGCGGCGCCCGCGAGCCATTGGCCGAGGGCTGCCAGGCCGGCCAGACAGCCGGCCCATCTTCGAATGGTGGATTGGATTTTCATCGGATTGATTGAGTTGTTTTGAATCGAGATCGTCTTGGATCGGGATCGAATTTACGTGGTTGAACCGCGCGATGGAAACGGAGCCGGCATGGCGTTTGCCCTGAAGCCCGGCCTGCTTACTTCTTTTTCGCCGTGGTCCGCTCGTTGAGCCAGGGCATGTCGATGGGCGAGCTTCCGCCGCTGGCGTAGCGGACGTTTTTAATCACGGGTTTGAGGACGACCGGATCGCGCCATCGATGGATTTCCGCATGGCCATCGGCGAAGCTCAATCCGCCGGAGCCGCCGTGGTAGCTGGCCGGGCAATCGATCATGACGGTGGGCTGGTGGGGGTAGGTGCCGAAAAAGGCGTCGTTGATGCTGTCCTCCCGCTCGTCGAGGATGACCCAGAGGTTGCACGGCTGGGGATCGGTGATGTCGCTCAGCTTCTTGTAGCGGTTGTAGTCCGACCGCGTGAAATCGTCGAATCCGCTGCCGACGACGTAGGCGTTCATGGCGACGCTGCGGACGCGGGGATGCTCGGCGCCGCCGATATTGACGCTGCTGCGATCGCCAGGGCATTTGTAGATGCCGACGTTTTTGGTGTAGGGGCCCAGGCAGGACTTCATGAGCAAGACCAGGTTGGTGTTGTCCCGGTTGTTGCCGTTGAAATCGAGCATGCCATCGACCCATCCGCTGCCCTTCTGGCCCATCTCGTTGGCCCCCCACCGGTTGTTGGGCGGGAGCACGCCCATGTTATCGTCGGCGTACATCATCCAGGCGACCATGAGCTGCTTGAGGTTGTTCATGCACATGATGCTGTGGGCCTTGGTCTTGGCACGGGACAATGCCGGCAGCAGCATGCCTGCCAGGATCGCGATAATGGCGATCACGACCAGGAGTTCGATCAGGGTGAATGCCGGGCGCGAGCGGGCTGCCGGGCGTTGCATCAGAATTTTCATTTCAATGTCAAATAATAGCAGGATCCGCGCCAGAAATAGCACGACCTCGAGGCGAATCCACCCCAAGATACACGAAACAATGGATCTGGCTAGCTCCCCAAATGGGGAGTTTTCGATGCGTGGTATTTGAGGGCGGCCTGGGTGCGCGAATGGACATGGAGCTTGCTGTAGATATGCTTGAGGTGCCAGCGGACGGCATCGACGCTGACGCTGAGCCGGCTGGCGATCCGTTTGTTGTCGAAACCCTCGGCGAGCAGCTCGAGGACCTCCTTTTCCCGCGGGGAGAGCTGCTCGACGGCCGACGCGGCGGAGCCGGGCTGGCGGAAATGGGCGATCACCTTTCGGGCGATCTCCGCGCTCATGGGCGCGCCGCCCTGGCAGGCCTCGCGGATGGCGGCGACGATCTGCTCCGGAGCCGAGCGCTTGAGCAGGTAGCCCGACGCCCCGGCCCGCAAGGCCGCGAAGATCCGATCGGGATCCTCGTAAACGGTGACCATGATGATCTGCGTGTCGGGGAGCCGCTCCATCAGGCGTTCGGCGCACTCGACGCCGGACATGTGGGGAAGCTGGATATCGAGGAGGAGGACGTCGGGCTTGAGGGCGGGGGCTTTCTGCAGCCCTTCCTCGGCGGCGCCCCATGCGCCGACGCACTGGCAGTCATCCGCCATGCCGACGATGGTTTCGAGGCTCTGTCGGACGGTCGGGTTGTCCTCGATGATGGCGACGCGGATCATGGCGATGGCTGGGGGGGGAGAGGGAGGTGGAACGACACGGTGGCGCCCTGGCCGGGGGCGCTATGGATCTGGCATTGCCCGCCGAGGGCGGCCATGCGGGCCCGCATGTTCGAGAGCCCCTGCATGCCGCCCGCGAGGGGGGCGTTATCGAGGCCGCATCCGTTGTCGGCCACGGAGACAATGAGATCCCCGCCCTCGACGGCAATGCGGAGCCGCACCTCGGTGGCGCGGGCATGGCGGACGACATTGTTGAGGGCCTCCTTGAGAGCGAGGAAGAGGCTGTGGCGAACGGTGGATTCGACGGGCGAGCCCGGAAGCGCATCGGAGATTTCGAGTCGGCATTCCAGGGAAGCGAGGCCCAGGAAGCGCTGCGCGTAGAGCGAGAAGTAGCCCGCCAGGCTGGAGACGGTGTCGTATTTCGGGTTCACGGCCCACACGATGGCGTCCAGGGTGGTGACGAGCTGCCGGGCGCGCTCGGTGAGCTGCTGCAGGAAGCCGGACTTCCTGCCGGGATCGAGGCCGGGATCGCTGGCCAGAGAGCCGAGCATGCTGATTTCGGTCAGGCCGCCGCCCAGGTCGTCATGAAGATCCCGAGCCAGGCGGCTGCGCTCCCGTTCGATGGCGCGCTGCTGTTCGACGCGCTGGCGGGCCTGGATCTGCTCGGCCAGGAGGCGCGTGCGCTCCTCGACCTGCCTGCGCAGCACGCCGATCCACGTCAGCGCGATCAGGAGCACCGAGGCCAGAGCGGCGAGCACGGCCAACAGCCGCCGCGGGGTCCACCAGGATGGCCGCGCCAGGACCTCGAGATCGGCCGGCGAGCGCAGGGCGATCGAGAAGCGCTCGATGTCGCGCCCGGCGGCCCAGTCGCCGCCTTCGCCCACATACACGCCTGTCACAGCGACCTGGCTGCCGATGGGGATCGGAGGCAGGGCGCCCATGTTGGTGCTCAGGTGCGCCGTATGCACGTAGGGGCCGGCGCGCAGCTCGAGCACCTGGCTGCCGCGATCGCGCCGGACGTTGACCAGCGACGATTCCACCCGGACGAGGGTGGCATTGTGTGCGCCGCTGAGCAGGTTGGTCTCGGTCAGGGTTCGAGGGGAGGGCAGGGGGCCGGCATCCTGCAGGCGGACCCAGGCCTCATGGAGGGCGGGGGATGCCCCGCTGAGATCGAGGATGCCCACGACATCGGCATGGGCGCCCGGAGGCAGAGTGGCCGGGCTCTTGGGGTAGAACCGGAGCCCGTGGGCGCCGTCCATGAGGCAGAACAACCCCGGCCTCGCAAAGACGATCTGGCCCGAGACCTTGGTCCGCTGAAAAGGGCTGGCCTGAGGATCGAACGATCGCAGTCCGGCCACAGGACGGGCCTCGAGGGCGAAGGGATCGGCAGGCGCGGGCCGGTCGACGGTGATGGAGGGATGGATCATGCGGATCTTGCCGCTGCTGACCAGGCCCGTGACGCGGTCGTAGACGGCCAGCATGCAGCCTCGAACGCGCACCAGGCACTCTTCGAAACGCCTCCACTCGGCGGCGGTTCGGCTGCCCAGGTCGATCTCGATGGAGCCAATCCGGGTGAGGATCCGAACCCCCTGGCCGTCGATCCGGGTCACCAGGCCTTCGATTTCCACATACTGCGAATCGAGGCTGCCGTTCAGAATCTGGTCGAGCGCGGGCCGGACGGGCTCCGGGAGGTGGCCCAGGCCCAGGCGCACGACCTTGTCGGCGCTGATCATCGGGGCGAATGCGCCCGATCGGGTGAAGCCGTGGATCCGGCAGAGATCGCCGATTTGCAGCAGGCTATGCCGGCTGCTCAAGGGGATGGCCAGGTAGATTCCCTGGTCGGAATCCTGGATGACCAGGTTGGGCCCGTTCCCGAAAAGAGCGGTCACGACGCCCTCGACTCGAACGGGGTATCTGCGGTCGGCGTCTTCCTGGCTGAGGCTGCGGACCTGGCGGATCGTGGTCAGGGTTGGCAGCGGAGTGCCGGCGTCATCGGGCGCCGGCAGGGGGAGGAGATGGGCTTCCTTGAGCTGGCCGGGCGCGCCCAGATCGGTTCGCGCGATGACTTCGACCTGGCGTCCGGCAATGCCGGACACGGATCGGGCACACTCGATGGCGGCGCGGCCGGTCGCATCTTCGAGGAGGATCGTGCGGCCGGCCTCGACGGATTGGACCGTGCCGCGCAATCGGACGGCTGCGGTTGCGCGGTTGAGCTCGGCGATGGGGGTGAGGGGCCGATGGCGCCAGGGGCCGGGCGCGATCTCGAGCAGCTGCACCTGGCGGCCGGTGGGGGCCTGGAGCGCGCCCGCGATCGGGGGGCGATCGGGCGGGCCGATTCCCATGCAGATGCCAGCGGCTCGGATCCGGCTGCCGAGCAGCAGATCGGCGGGGCAGCCCGCGGCGTCGACGATCTCGAGCAGGAGGCGGTCCTCGCCGGACGCCAGCTCCAGGCGCAGGGATTCAAAATCTTCATGGACCATTGTGACCTGCCCCTCGATCTCGGACCATGCGAACCGATCGGGCCCGGCCAGCGGTTGTCCGACCGCCAGCCGGCGCGGCGCGGGCGGGGCCTCCTGGCCCAGCCGGACCAGGCGCAGCTGGGAGTCGTCGACGCAGAGGATAGCGCCGTCGTCGGATTCGACCCAGAAGGTGTAGACGCCCGCAGCCGGGATGCGCAGATGTCCGCAGAACTCGAGGCCGACCCTCTCGATCCGAGTGGCTCGCTCGACGTCGAAACTCGCGCTCACTCCCGAGGCGGCGGCCGGCAGGCGGCTGAAATCGGGCAGGAATCCCCACTCGCCTTCCCAGCATTGCCAGGCAAGGCCGGGGAGGAGGCGAGGCTGGTCCGGTGTCGAGGATGCGTCCCGGTGGAACAGGGCGGCTTCGGGGATGGGCTGGCGGGGCAGGCCCGGGCCTTCGTAAGAAACGCGGAGCAGGCCCCTTCCCTGGCTGTTGAACCAGCGGAGCCGGATCGACGGGAGGCCCGGCTCGAGGCGGATCGACGCGGACGCTTCGATCGGGTCGTGGAGGCGGTCGTTATCCACCAGCAGCGGCGGCACCAGGGCGGATCCGAGGCCGCTGCGCTGCGCGCTGCACTCGCCTTCGATCCGGAGCCGCTGTCCCTCGAATGCGGGCGGGGCATCGGCGCCGGGCCGGACAGGCACCGCGCCGGTGGCGTCCGCAAGGATGAACCGGTTCGAGCACGGATCGGCCCAGCAGACGACGCCTTCGATCCGGATCGATCGCCGGCCGTGCTGGCCATCGCCAGCGAACAGGTGGAATTGCGCGATGTTGGTCAGGACAGGCTGGGCGGGCGGGGCCGGGGCGATCGGGGCATCCGCCAGCGTGCAGGGACCGCCGGTTGCCAGCGCGAGCCCTGCCACCCAGTAAAGCGTCCATGTCTTGCCACGGGAACACATGCAGACCTGATGGCATCGAGAACCGTTTCAGGGAATTCTAGGGATCGCCCATCCCATGTGCAACGTTCAAGTGCCGGCGCAGGAACTCGAACGTGCCGGCACCGTGGATCCGATGGGGTCCGTCGAAGTGCTCCAGAACTGCGCGCGTGACAAACACAATTGCATTGGCCACTATCATTGCGCAATGGACGAGGAAAAAAGCCGGCGGCGCAGCTTTCATTCGCCCTGGGCCAGGCAAGGCCATACCCGCTCCATTGAAAGTGGCCGATTATGGAAACGGTTCTCTGCATTTGTTTAGGCATCGGCCTGAGCGCGGCGTGCGGATTCCGCGTGTTCGTGCCGATGCTCGTGATGAGCATCGCCTCGCTGGCGGGCCACCTCTCGTTTTCCCCCGAGTTTCAATGGATCGGGACGTATCCGGCGCTGATCTTGTTCTCGGTGGCGACGGCGGCCGAGGTGGCGGGATATTACGTCCCGTGGGTGGATCACGCGCTGGACGTGATCGCCACGCCGGCGGCGATTGTGGCGGGTGTGATTGTGAGCGCGGCCATTTTCACGGGGATGAGCCCGCTGTTGAAGTGGCCTCTGGCGATCATTGCGGGCGGCGGGGTGGCGGGGCTGGTGCAGGGGGCGACGGTTATGACGCGAACGGCGGCGCTGGCGGGCAGCGGCGGCTTGGCCAATCCGGTTGTCGCGACCATGGAGCTGGGGGGTGCCGTCGCATCGTCCATCGGGGCGATTGTGGCGCCGCTTCTGTTCGCGGCCATTCTGGCGATTGGCTTGGCCCTGGCGGGGCGGAAGCTATGGCGGTGGCGCCAATCCCGGGCATCGGCGGCGATGCCAGGCGGCGCCTGGGCTGCGGAAAACGACAGCACAACGAAATCATCGGCAGCAATCAATCATCCAACAACATGAGAACGCAACGCAATCGATTCCAATGGCAAGAGGCCGGGATCCGGCCGCGGCTGGCGATGCTGGCACTGCTTGTTTCCGCTGCCTGGTCCCTCCAGGGCGAGAACGTGTTCGTCACCAGCTACAAAGGCACCGCGGCCACAGAGGATGTGACTCCCTGTCCCCCGTCGTGCACAACGGGTGCGTCGATCTCGGGCGCAAGCACGGCATCCGCCTCGACCGCCACGCCCACGCCGGTCATTCCGGCCAGCGGACGGCGAGTGGTGTTCGGCAATGCCGCCGGTGCCACCTGGAGCGTGACCCCGACGGACACTGTCCTCACACCGAAAGACAGCGCCACGGGCTACACCTTCACCTCGCTGCAGCACATCGGCGTCTACAAGATCTACGTGACCAAGGGACAATCGGGCAATGCCTCGCCGGACATTCTGGTGAGCATGGCGGCCACCGGCGGCGACCTGGCCGACACCAATGGCCAGCCCGCCGCCTCGATCACCCTGGACCTGTTTCAAGAAAGCAAGCCAAACCATGTCTGGGTCCACGTGGGTTACATCACCAATTCGGTCCCGAGCCCTACCCTGACCTTCACGCATACCAGCGGCACGATCGCATCCACGGGCGGGCGTTGGTACATGGATGCGGTCTGGTTCGAATTCCAGGATCCCTGCACGGGAGTGGCGACCGAGGTCGGCATCGCCGGCCCCCTCGCGCAGGGGCAGACCGTCGTCAATGTCACTGGCGTCGTCGAGGGCGCCACCCAAGTGGTGGTGTATGCGGATGGATCGCAAATTGGCCAGACGACCTCGGCGGGGTTTGCCGCCGGCACGGTCCCGGTGTCGGTGACTCCACTCGTCAAGGGCGCCTCGATCACCGCCAAGCAAGTCAAGGGCGCCTGCTCCGGCACGCCGCCCGGCACCGGCCCGGTGGTCGGCGGCGGCCCGAATTCCAAGCTGAGCGCATTTCTTAGCTGCTGGAAGAACGCCAATCTGGCCGGGCCCATCGGCGCCGAGACGACTTCCGGTCTCACCGAAAACTATTTTATCAACGCCACCGCATTGCGGTCCGCATTCGGCACCGCTCCCGTTGGTGGACGCGAGCTGAATCCCGACGCCTGCTGGAAATTGGCGATCTTCGATCATGCGAGCGATCCGACGATGTATGCCGGCACCGCCACGGTCTTCACCAATCCTGACCGGTTCTGCGCTCTCGAGGGATTGGTGTTCGCGATCGAGACCAACGACAGCGGGCCGTACGACATCTATGTGGATTCGATCATGAACGGGGACGTCGTGGTCGAGGGTTTCGAGGGGTACGAGCCGGACACGATCCAGACATTCACCGCGCCGAATCAGGCCGCCTCGCCCAGCGCAAGCTCGACCTATGTGTCGGCCCCTAATTCAAGCCTGGTCAGCACCAATTACGCCTTTGACGGGACCAACTCGTGCCGGATCCAGTGGCAGTGGGTGGACGGCAACAATATCCGTTGGGCGCACGTCCTGGCCAACGCCGATTCGGGCAAGCATTATCCTCAGCTCGATTTGTCGAAGCAGATCACCGTCCGCTACCTGGTGCTTCCCGCGGGGGTTGCGAAGGATCACAAGTTCTCGGGCACCGTCGGCCCCATCACCGGTCATGCCCCGGCCTACGCGACCGGGAGCAATTACCTGAGCGTGGCGGTCAGCGGCCCCGGGCCATATACCTTCCAATGGAGCTGGAATGGGAGCGTGATCGCCGATGCCACATCGTCCGGCCTCGGCATCGGAACTTACGGCCTGAGCGCGTTTGACGATGGCGCTTACAGCGTCGCGGTCAGCGATGGCGTGTGCACGGAAACACGGAGCGCCACCGTGACGGTAGTCGATCCCATTCCCAGCATTACCAACCAGCCAGCCCACGCCGTGGTCGCAGAGGGCAGCACGGTCAATGCGATGACGGTCGGCGCCGACGGCCACGTCCCATACGGCTATCCCCTCTACTACCAATGGCGATTCAATGGCAATGACATCCTCGGCCAGTTTACCGAAACCCTGCAGATCGCCAATGCGCAGCGGAGCAACGTCGGCATCTACGACGTGGTCGTTTTCAATGCCTACGGGTCGGTCACGAGCATCGTACAGACGCTGGCCGTCGTGCCCGCCGGGATCACCGCCGGCACCGGAACAGGTCTGCGGGGCGACTACTGGAGCACGCACGATTCCACCAACGCATTTGCCGGGTCGCCAGCCCTGACTCGCACCGATCCCATCGTGGATTTCGATTGGAGTGAGAATGCGCCCGGCGCGGGAGTGTCCGCGGAGTATTTCACGGCCCGGTGGACCGGCGAGGTGCAGGCGCTCGGAACGGACACCTACACGTTCTCCACGATCAGCGACGATGGCGTCCGCCTCTGGGTGAACGGACAGAACCTCGTCGATAACTGGACCTTGCATGGACCCACGACCAACAGCGCCACCATCACGCTCACCGGCGCCGAGAAATACCCCATCCAGATGGAGTTTTTCGAACAAACCGGCGGAGCGGTCGCCAAGCTGTATTGGTCCAGCCAGAGCGGATCGATCGGATTCGAGCCGGTGCCAACGTCGCAACTCTATCCCGCAGCGGCGCCGCCCGTCCCCGTGTTCCGCTACGCGCTCGTGTCCGGCACCAACCTGGTGTTCACCTGGGGGCCTGGCAGCGCGAATGTCGTCTGGGCGTCGGACGTCGCCGGCCCTTACACCAATGTGATCTACAGCGGCATCAGCCCCTGCACCGTCCCGGTTGGCGCCGAGCCAGCCCGGTTCTTCCGACTGGAGGTCCGATAATCGGCGCATCGCTCTGCTTGCCCCCCTGCATGCCTCTCGCGGGGGGGGCAAGCGGGCGGGATCGAAGGCTTTGCGCGTGACATTTCGGCTCGCAGGATGCATGCTGGAACATGATGGGCGAAGCCGAAAAGCGATTCACCCTTATGCCGCTGGCGTCCCCCGGCCAGGAGGGGCGCAAGAGGCAGTCTCTTGCCGTTTTGAACCCAACTCCTCCCAACAACGCACCTATGAAACACCAGTTCGAGATTCGGCGAAAGATCCTGATAATCCTGTGCGGCCTGGCCATGGCGGCCTCCACCAGCTTGGGCCTGGCGCAGATCACGAACAACCCGAATGCGTTCAACGACGACGCCAGCGACAATTCCTGGGCTCAGTGGTCGGGTTGGGGCGTCACGTTTTCGAATGTGGTCTGGGACGCGACACGCGATGCCAGCAATAACCCCGCATCGGGATCGCTGCGCGCGGAGATCCCGTTCGTGGGGGCATCGAACGAGCAATTCGCGTTGTTTGGCACGTTTGGGAACCAATCCTATGCCGACTTCAGCATTCATCTCAACGGCCTGCTCTACACCAATCTGAGCTTCGACATCCGGATCGATCCGAGCACGCTGCCGACGGTCAACAACAACTACGGGACGCTGGAGGTTGGTTTCGCGACGCCGAGCTGGGGCCAGGTCTGGATCGGCAGCCGCGCGCTCACGCTCTCGGCCACGAACTGGACGCATGTCGTTCTGCCGATCAACCCGACGCTGGCGGGGCTCAATGACGTGGTGGGCATCGTCTTCAAGCTTTGGTCGAACGGGGCCTACACCCACACGCTGACGTTCAATCTCGACAACGTGTGGGCCGAGCCACTGCCGAGCGACGCCCCGCCTCCGCCGCCTCCGACCATGTCTCTGCTTAGCACCACGCCGGGGCTGCAGTTCATCTCGACCACGGCCGGCGGCGGCAGCGCGCGCTACAGCATACGCTCCGCTGCGCCCAACTGCTCGTGGATCGGCTCATCGACGCCGACAACCTACGAGGTGACCATCAAGGATTATCCGCGGCCCTATGCGTCCTATCCGTATTTCCAAACGCACATGTTCCTGATCCCGGCCGGCAGCCTGCCGTACGGGACCGGAGACAGCTCGCCCGACTGGAATTCGACCAACCTCATCTTCGTTCATATCCAGAACAACCCCAACGGCAGCGCCTACGCGCGATTCATGTACAAGACCAACGTGGCGGGAGGCGGCTGGGGATCGAACCCGCAGCAAGTGTGGGGGCAAAACACCATCGCCGCGCTCAGCAGCCCGTCGATCTTGGGGACGTGGAGCCTGTCGTTCTCGAACAACACCCAGGCGACGCTGGCCGGGCCCGGGGGCGTGTCCACGAACTTCACCCTGCCCGCGGCTGCGCTCCCGTGGTTTACGGATGCAGCCGGCACCTACTTCTACCTGGGCATGCAGCCCAACGGCTCGGCCAATGTCGGCCAGAGCTCCGTGATCGGCGAGGTCAAGATCACCGGGGCGGTGGATGGAGCCGGGAGCCCGGCGGCGGACATCGACGATGCATTTCCGTATCCGCCGCTGGACAGCTCGATATGGGGTGTGGCGGCCAGCGATGCCAACGGCATTCAGGTGATCGGCTGGGACACGCCTTACTGGCTGGTCTGGACCGTTCCGGACACGGATTACACGCTCGAGTACAACCAGAACTATGCCGATCCGGGCGCCTGGTATGACCCGATGCTGACGGCGATCCACCTGGGCGCTCTCAAGCGAGTCCTGGTTCCCATCTGGATGTCCGAGCTTCCGAGCGGCTATTTCCGCCTGACCAATGCCGTCACCGGATCGAACTCGATCAATACCGTCGGCTACAAGCGGTTCGACCTCGCCCAGGGGAGCGCGCCGGTCTCGATCCCCATGATGAAGATGGCTTCCTACCAGATCGGGGAGGTGATCCGCATGGCGCCCGCCAGCGCGCAGGTGGTGACTCCAGCCGCAACCAATAGCTTCACCGCCGCCGGGCAATGGGACGATCCGGCGATGCTGCTGCGGCTTGGATCCGAGTTCCAATTCAACAATCCGGATCCGGCGGTCTGGCCTGTCACATTCGTGGGCGAAGTCGTCACGTCCGCCAAGCCGGTCATCCTGCTCGAGCCGGTCGGAGCGACCGTGAATGCGGGGGACAACGCGCGTCTGACGTCGATGGCTGGCGGCAATCTGCCGCTCAATTACCAGTGGCGGCTGAACGGAGCGAACATCGATGGGGCGACGGACTGCACCTTGACGTTGCTCAGCGTTCAGGCCAGCCAGGCAGGCCCTTACACGGTCGAGGTCAGCAATAGCGCCGGATCGATCGTGAGCACGCAGGCGGTTCTGGTTGTGATCAGTCCGGCTGCCCAACTGGGGGCGCCAGCCCTGGCCGATGGGGTTTTCAGCTTCACGGTTGATGGTGTCGCCGGACACGCTTATGTGGTCGAGGCGGCTGCAGACCTGAGCGGGACGAACTGGATTCCCGTGGCCACCAACCAGGCTCCGTTCACCTTCAGCGAGCCGATCCGGCCAGCCGAGAACCGGTTCTTCCGGGTGACCGACTGAAACGGCCTCCTCTTCCCTCCCCCCGGCTCATGTCTCGCGGGGGAGGGGAGGGCGGACCGGGCAGGAGCCGAAGCCGTCTGCGATCGGTCTTCGGTCGGCGTCCATTCGCACCCAGGGGCTTCGCTCGCAACCAGAGAGCGCCCGGGTCCAGGCGTCGTGCGCCCCGAACGGGACCGCGTGCGGAAAGAGTTGATCTGGGCGGCCTTTGGTGGCAATCTCATGCCCACCATGAACACAATTCCACCCCGAATGGCTGCATCGCATAATTCACCAGCGATCCGTTCGCACACGGCGCCCCCGATGCCCCAGACAGGCATCCCGCGCCGCCACTTTTTGCGCCTGGGCTCGGTGGCGCTGACCGCGACCGTGATGTTCCCGTGGCGGCACCTGGAGGCTCTGGCCCAAGGGGCGGCCGCGCCCGCCGGCGGCCCGGACATGAGATTGGGCGCCGTCGATCTGACCGTGCAGCCGATTTTGATGCACGACAGGCCGCAGCGCGTCGAGGGCCGGAGCTGGCGGAATTGGGGCGGGCTTCAGACGCCGGAGCTGGTGGACGAAGAGGCCGCGCGGATCGAGGGCGAGCTGCAGCGCCTGAGCCGCGGTGCCGGCTTCGGGCTCCGTCTGCTGCCGCTGGCCCGGGTCACCAGCCCCGCCCAGACCGAGCCGTTGAAAGGATCGGCGGCCGACGTGCTGTTGATCTACGCGGCCGGCGCGGGCACGGACACGCTGAACGCTCTGGCCGGCCTGGGCAAACAAATGGTCATTTTCGTCCGATACAAGTCCGGCCCCTACTACCTCTGGCACGAGATCGTCGATTCGCGGTTCCTGCGCAGCCACACGGACACCATCCAGCAGAAGCAGGCGGGCATCGACGACGTGGTGGTGGATGACATGGAGCAGGTGCGGTGGCGGCTCCAGGCCCTTTACGGGCTGAGGAACACCGTGGGCCGCCGCATCGTGTGCGTGGGCGGCCCGGGCGGCTGGTCTTGGCCCACGGCGCCGGAGCTGGCCCGCGCGCGGTTCCAGCTCGACATGATCGACCTGCCTATTCCGGAGTTGAGCGCCCTGATCGAGGCCGGCCGGAAGAACGAGGCGCTCATGGAGAAATGCCAGCGCCTGGCCCGGAGTTACATCGACGCCGAGGGCGTCAAGCTGGTGACCACCGAGAAGGCGGTGCGCGAGGCATTCCTGCTGCAGCAGCTGTTCTACCAGCAGATGGCCAAGTCCGACGCCTTTGCCGTGACCGTGCGCGGCTGCATGAACAGCTACGCCGGCATCATGCCCTGCATGACCCTTACCCTCGTCAACGACGAAGGCTACATGGCCTACTGCGAGGGCGATTTCGTCACCATCCCGTCCGGCATCCTCCTGCATTTCATCTGCGGCAAACCCACGTATTTCTGCAACCCGACCTGGCCGCATCAGGGGAAGATGATGTTCGCGCATTGCACAGCCCCGCGCCGCATGGACGGCAAGACGCTCGCGCCGGTCGAGCTGGTCACGCATTACGAGTCCGACCACGGCGCCGCCACGCACATCCGGTTCCCCCAAGGCCAGCTCCTCACGATCCTCAAGCCCGATTTCGAAGCCAAAAACTGGCTCGCGATGACCGGGCGGATCCTGGACAATCCCTATCCCGACACGTGCCGCGCGCAGGTCGAGGTCGCGCTCCATGCGGACACGCAGGAGGTCATCCGCAACATGCGCGGATTCCATTGCATGCTCGCCTACGGCGATTACACGCGCGAGATCGCCTACGCCGCAAACAAGGTCGGCATCCAGGTCCAGGTGCTCAAAGGCTGAGCCGGCGCCGTCGAATCAACCGTGAACGATCCATCCGCCCGACATCGGGCGCAGCCCGTTACCAACAACGTGTGAAGGCCAGGCGATGAAACTGCTGCGAATATTGCGAGTCGACTTTCTGCCGCACAGCGCGGATGCCGCGCTGCTGATCCTGCGGCTGTGGCTGGGGCTCTCCATGCTCCTCCTGCACGGCTGGAGCAAGCTGGCCGGCTTCGCGGAGATGGCCGGCAAATTCCCGGATCCGCTCGGGGTGGGCTCGAGGGCGAGCCTGGGGCTCGCGGTGTTCGGGGAGGTGGTCTGCTCCGTCCTGCTGATCTTCGGGCTCTTTCACCGCCTGGCCGCGCTTGCGCTCGCCTCCACCATGGCGACCGCCTTTTTTCTCGTGCACCAGGGTGTTCTGACCGGATCCAAGAGCGGCGAGCTCGCGTTCGTCTACCTGGCGGGCTTTGTGACGCTGCTTGTGGCTGGGGCGGGACGCTTTTCCATCGATGCGAAGACGGGCGGCCCCTCGCGCGCCTAATCCCCTCTGGCATTCTCGAAAAATCTGGTACGGGGTGAACAAGGGGGAGCCCGGCATCTCGGGTGAAGGCACGGGCTGCTACAACACCCTGGCGATCTCGGACGACGGCTGCCAGACGTGGAAAGAGATTGCCTATTTTTTGAGGCATCCCTTGCTGAGGTCAGCCCAGGGGAGCTGCTGGCCTGCTTCCGCACCACAGCCGAACAGCACATAACCCGCAGCAGCAATGGCGGCAGGAGCTGGAGCGCGCCCATTCCATTTACCGCCCATCCCAATGCCAGAAATGCCAAAGGGCGAATTTCAATAACAGGGCTGCGCTGGCAAACGAGGAGGGTTCCGGAACCACTTCGATCCTGTAGCCCACTTGGCCCGGCTTACCGCTGAATCAAACCCGCGATGGCTTGGCCATCCGGACCGACGATCCGGGCGCGCGCCGACCAGCCGCCAGCGCCCTGGGTGATCTTGAGGAGGAGCTCGTTCGAGCCTTTGGCCAGGCGGATGGGCGCCTGATCCTGATCCGCCACGTCGCCGCGGTCGACGTTGTTGGCATGGACAAGCTTGCCGTTGAGCCAGGCCTTGACGCCGTCGTCGCTGCCCAGAAGCAGGATCGCGTCCGCATCCTCCGGCGCGATCAGCTCCGCCTTGAGATACGCCGCGCAGTCCACCTGGCCGGGAAAGAGGGCCGCCAGATTGACCTGGTCGGCGGGCGGGACCGCCAGCCATCGGACGGGCTCGCCCGGGTTCTCGGGGCCGAACGGGATGTCGAAGATGGCGAGCGCGCCCGCAACGCCGGGCCTGCGATAGGGGCCGCAGACGAGCCACTCCCGGATGAACGGGCCGGCGAACCCGAGCTTTTGCGCGATCTGGAGGCGGGCGGCCTCGGCCTCGGCCTTGACGGCCGGATCGGCGGCGGCTTTCCGGGCGAGCTCGAGGGTTTGAAGGTTCGGAACGCGCGCCAGGCCGGAAAGCACCCGGCGCTTGTCGTCGACGCTCGAAGCCAGATCGAACGCGGCAGCCAGCGCGTCGGTGCGCTGTCCGATGGCGAGCTCCGCCGATTCTTCAGCGGCGAGACGAAGGATGCCCTGGATCGCCAGGGCGCGCAGGCCGGGATCGGCTGCGCCGCGGGCGGCCTGGATCAGGTCGGGCAGGAGGACGCCATCGCGCGTGTCGCACAGGGCGCGGGCGGCCGCAGCGCGAACACGCCGATCGGGATCGGCCAGCGCGGATCGGAAGGCAGCGCGGAGCCGATCGTCGGCGAACCGCGCGCCGGCGCGCAGGAGGGCCATGCGGACCTCGAGGTCGCCAGCGGCCAGCCCTTGCGCAATCGGCTCTAAATTGGGGCTGGAGCCTCCAGGGAGCCGATCGGACAGCGACTCGAACACGGCGATGACATCCTCGCGTGCGTCGTCGTCGCGGGCTGTCTCGAGGAGCCGGACGAGCTCGGCGATATGGCTGCCGTCGGCCAGATCGCGCAGCGCCTTCAGGGCGGCTTGGCGCGCAGCGGGCTGGCTGCCGGATGCCAGCCGCAGCAGGGCCGGGGCCGCGCTCCGTTCGGCGCGCGCTGCCAGGGCGCGAATCGCTTCAGCTTGAACGGCGGGTGCAGCCCGGCCGAGCTCCGCCACCAAGGCGCCCGCCACGTCGCCGCGGTGGAGCATGACCAGCGCCTGGCGCGCCGCCTTCTGCTCTGTTGCGCCGCCGGATGCCGCCGATTCGGCCAGCAACGGCACGCTGGCGGCGTCGCCGAGCACGCCCAATGCCGCGCAAGCCGCTGGGCGGACGGCGGTGTCGCCGGCCCGCGCGGCGGCCAGCACGGCGGGCAGCGCGGCCGCGTCGCCTCGCTCGCGCATCAGGGCGATCAGCGCGATTTGCAGGGCGGGGGATGCTCGGGGCATAAGGGCTGCAAAGGACCGGGTGGCGCCGGGATCCTGGACCTCGCCCGCCAGCCGCAGCGCGGCGGCCTCGAGCGCCGGGTCCTGGCCTTCGAGCGCGGACAGGATCCGCGCCAGAGTGTCTTGGCCGGAGCATCGGATGAGGCCCGCATAGGCGGCGGCGCGGACGTGATCGCTCTCGGCCGGGGCGCTGAGCAGCGTGTAAACGCGGCTGGCCTCGGCAGCGTTACCGCCGGCGAGGCATTGCTCCGCGCACTCGAGCAGGCCCGCGATCGCGGCCATCCGGACGGCGGGAGCGGCCCGGCGCAGCGCCGATTCGAGGGCGGCCGTCGATCGCGCGCCGCCAATCCGCCCGAGCGCGGCGGCGGCAGCGGCGGCGACGGCGGCGTCCGAGCCGGCCAGGAGCGGCTCGAGCAAGGGCACAGACTGGGGATCGCGCCGCCAGCCCAGCGAATCGATCAAACCGGCTTGGACAAGGCCCGACGTTCGGCCGAGCGCATCTCGAAGAGCCGCGCCCGCCTCCGGGCAGGGCATCGCTTCCAGGGCATACCGCGCTGTGTGGGATGCGCCCTCCTCGCCAAGCAGGGCATCGAGAGCGGGCACGGACCGCGCGGTGCCGATCCGGCGCAGCTCCTGGCAGGCGGCCCATTTCTGCGGCGCCCCGGCCGAGGATTCGAGGATGGCGATCAACGCCTGTTCATCGGCAGCGCGGGCGCCGAGAGCGGGCAGCGCGATCAGGCCGGCCAGGAGAAGGGGGAGATGGGGTTTCATGGGAGGCGGGTTCGGGGATCGCGCTGATCTGTTCACAGCCGCCACGGGGGGCGCGTGCTGTAGGAGCGGAGGCGGTTGGCCTGCTCGTCTCCGATGAACTCGCCCTTGACCGGATCGAGCCGGACGGTCCGGCGCAAGGCCATGGCGATGCCGCCGGCGAGGATGGTGTTCATGGTGCGCACGGCCGCCTCGACGTGGGCGATCGGCTGCCGCCGGGTGCGGACGCAATCGAGGAAATTGCCGGAATGGCTGTCGGACCGCTCGACCCGCGCGTCCGTAGAGCGGATCGGCTCGCGCAGGATCCGATCCGGATCGGCGACGATGCGGGCGCGGTCGACAGCGATCCGGCCTTGGGTGCCGACAAAGCAAGCGCCGCCCTCACCGCCGACCGGCTCGCCCGGAAAGCCGATCGAGTGGACAACGACGCCGTTCGAGAAGCGGATGTGAGTCTGGCCGTCTTCGGGCCGGCCGGCCACGCCGCCCGGATGCGCCGCCCCGGAGGACGCGCCTGCGGCCGGCTCGTAGTCCGCCTCGATCGGGGCGGCGATGTCCGGGTTCACCGTCCACTGGATGAAGTCGTAGTGGTGGGGGCTCCAGTTCAGATCCCCGATGAGCAGGCCGGGCAGGGCATGGCCGGCCTCGCCGCCGAACGGGCGCCAGGGCAGCGGCCCCAGCCACATGTCCCAGTCGAAACCGGCGGGCACAGGACGGGACTCGTTCGAGGTCCAGGCGGACGGGAACAGCGCGCCGGGCTGGCGGTAGGCATAGACTTCCCGGAGCTGGCCGATCCGCCCGTTGCGGACCAGCTCGCAGGCGATCCGGAACTTGCCGTCGTATTCGGAGCGCTGCTGCGTGCCGGCCTGGAACACGCGTCCGAATCGCCGGGCGGTCTCGACCAGGACGCGTCCTTCGCGGAGGGTGATGGCGACGGGCTTCTCGCAATAGACATCCTTGCCTGCGCGCATCGCCAGGATCGACATGGGGGCCGCCCAGTGATAGGGGAGCGCCAGCAACACGGCGTCGATGTCGGGCCGGGCGAGGAGCTCGCGAAAGTCGCTGCAGGCCTCGATGCCGGCGTATTGGGATCGCCCGAGCTTGCGGGCGTACATCTGGCTGGCGCGCTGATGGGCGCTGTCGCGGCGCTCCTTGCGGACATCGCAGACGGCCAGGACCTGGACGTCATTGCGGGCGACGTATCCGCCGGGCACGTAGGTCCAAGCGCCGCCCAGGAGGTGGCCGGCGCCCTGGCCGCCCAAGCCGATAAAGCCCATCGTGATGCGGTCGCTGGGCGCCTTGATGCCCTCGCGGCCCAGGACGGACGAGGGCAGAACGGCCGGAGCGGCAAGGGCGATGCCAAGCGCGGCGGCCCCGCGCCGCAGAAACGCGCGCCGGCCGATTTGGATTGCGGCTGTGTTCATGGTGTCGGGCAGATGCGCTTGAATTCTCAAGCCGGTCCGAGGCGTTCGAGCAGGCGTTCGAGCTCGGCGTCGGTGTTGTAGAAGTGCGGCGAGATTCGGAGATAGCCTTGGCCGGCCCGGTCGTAGCGCAGGGAGGCGGCGATGCCGTCAGCCTCGAGCCGGCTGTGGAGGAGGGGCAGATCTGTGCCGGCGCGATGAACGGAGAGGATGCCGCCGGCGGCGGCGGGGGGTGCATCGGCGTTCAGGACGGACCATCCGCGGCTCTGGAGCTGTCCCTGGAGCCAGGACCGCTTCCGCAGCAGCTCGGCTGCGATGTCGTCGATGCCCGTCTCGATCAGCAGCTCGAGCGCGGCGTGGAGCCCGACGATGCCGAGGAGATTGGCGCTGCCGGCCTCGTAGCGCCGCGCATCGGGCATGAAATCGAGCGTATCCCGCGCGATGTATTGGGGGCAGTGGACGTTGTTCCAGCCGAAGGCGGCGGGGCGGAGATGATCCTGGATCGAGCGCTTGACGTAGAGGATGCCGGCGGCGCAGGGGCCGAGCATCCATTTATGGGCATCGGCGGCCATGAAGTCGACGTGGTCGACGGGGGTGGGAAATGCGCCGAGCGTCTGGATGGCGTCGAGGCAGAAGAGGACGCCGCGCTGGTGGAGGAGGTAGCCGATCGAGGAGATGTCGATTCGATAGCCCGACACAAAATGGCAGGAGGCAAGCGCGACCAGGCGCGTGCGCGGCGTGAGATGCTGCTCGACGATCTCGGGTGTGATGGCTCCGAGGGACGAGGTGCGGATGGGGGCGAGATCGACGCCGGCCTTCGCCAGCGCCATCCATGGGTAGACATTGGACGGGTAATCGTCCGGGTAGAAGAGGATCTGGTCGCCGGGCTTCCATGCCAGCCCCGAGGCGACCTGGCTCAGCCCGGCCGAGGTCGGGCCGACAAACGCAATCTCCTCGGGCGCGGCCCCGATCAGCCGGGCGGCCAGCTCGCGGGTCTGGGGCATCCGGAGGGCGGGCGCGAGAGTCTCCTGGTCGCCCGAGGTGCAAAGCGCCGCGTAGTCGCGGATGGCATCCGATACCCGGCGCGGCAACGGGCAGACGCCGGCATGAGCCAGGAACACCTTCTCGCGCGTCACGGGGAATTCGGATTGGCGCACCGGCTCGAGATCGAGGATTTCGCGCAACGTCATGGGGCGACTGTAGCGGGGATGAAGCGCGGAGGGAAAGCGGAATTGCGGCCGGCTACGGCGCCTGGCGGAGGTCGTCGAGGATGCGGCGGGCGGCGAGGGCGGGGTCGGGCGCGGCGCAGATGGGGCGCCCGATGACGAGCCAGGTTGCGCCCGCATCAAGGGCGGCCCGGGCGCTGAGGGTGCGCTTCTGGTCGCCGGCAGGGTCGGAGCCGGACCGGATGCCGGGCGTGACGAGGACGAACGGCTTGGGCAGGAAGCGGCGCAGTGGCTCGATCTCGAGCGGGGAGCAGACGAGCCCGCGCAGGCCGGCATGGGCGGCGAGCCGGGCCAGGAGCTCGACCTGGGCGGGCAGGGGATGGGGCAGGCCCAGCTCGGCGAGGGCGGCCGGGTCGAGGCTGGTGAGGACGGTGACGCCGAGGATGAGGGGGGGAGGCCGCTGGAGGGCGGCAGCGGTCTGCTGCGCGGAGGTCTCGGCCGCCTGCATCATGGCGCGTCCGCCTCCCGCATGGACGGTGAGCATCTGGACATCGAGCCGGGTGGCTTGGGCGACCGCCTCGGCCACCGTGTGAGGGATGTCATGGAACTTCAGGTCCAGAAAGACCGGCGCGCCCATGGCGCGGAGGCGGTGGACCGCGGCCGGTCCTTCGGCGGCAAAGAGCACGCTGCCGACCTTGAACGCGCCGACGAAGGGCTGGACGCGCTCGGCCAGGCGGAGCGCGGCGTCCAGGGGGACGACATCGAGCGCGGCGATGACGGGATTGATCAAGCTAGCTGCCGTTGGCGATGGGCTCGCCGGTGCTCGAGAGGGCATCGGCGGGCTTGTCCTTTTGGGCGAACGCGAGCTTGTCCTTGGCGAGGGACACCTGGACGGGGAGCCGGGGCTGGAGGTGGCCCTGGAGGAGCTCCTCGGCGAGCGGGTCTTCGAGGTATTGCTCGACAGCGCGGCGCATGGGTCGGGCGCCGTAGGCGGGGTCGTAGCCTTTCTGGATGAGGAAATCGCGGGCGGCGGGATCGAGCTCGAGCCGGAGGCTTCGGGCCTTGAGGCGCTCGCTGAGCTTGGCGACTTCGAGGTCGAGGATGCGGACCAGGTCATCGCGGGTGAGAGAGCGGAACACGATGACATCGTCGAGGCGGTTGAGGAACTCGGGCTTGAAGGTGCGCTTGGCGTCTTCGAGGAGCTTCTCCTTCATCTTCTCGTAGGATGCCTCCTCGGAGGCGGAGGTGAAGCCGATGGTGGTTTGCTTGCGGATGCCCTCGGCCCCGACGTTGGAGGTCAGGAGGATGATGGTGTTCCGGAAATCGACCGAGCGCCCCATGCTATCGGTGAGTTTGCCTTCCTCGAGGATCTGGAGGAGGATGTTCCAGACATCGGGGTGGGCTTTTTCGACCTCATCGAAGAGGACGACGCAATAGGGTTTGCGGCGGACCTGTTCGGTGAGCTGGCCGCCCTCCTCGTAGCCGACGTAGCCGGGAGGGGAGCCGACGAGGCGGGAGACGGTAAACTTCTCCATGTACTCGCTCATGTCGAGCTGAACGAGCGATTTGGAGTCGCCGAACATGGCTTCGGCGAGGGCTTTGGCGAGCAGGGTTTTTCCGACGCCGGTGGGGCCCAGGAGCATGAAAGTGCCGATGGGGCGCCGGGGGTCTTTGAGGTCGGCGCGGGAGCGGCGGAGGGCCTTGCTGATGGCGGCGACGGCCTCCTTCTGCCCGACGACGGTCCGGGCGATCTCGGACTCGATGAGGAGGAGGCGCCGGACCTCGTCCTGCTCCATGCGCTGGAGGGGGATGCCGGTCCATTTGGAGACGACCTGCATCATGTCCTCCTCGTCCACGTGGACGCGCTTTTCCTCGCGGGAGGCGCGCCAGTCGGCGAGGACGGCATCGAGCTTCTCTTTGGCCTGCTTCTCCTGGTCGCGCATGGAGGCAGCCCGCTCGAAGTCCTGGTCTTTGATGGCCTTTTCCTTGCGGGTCTTGATCTCCTCGATGTCGGCCTCGAGGGTTTTGACCTCGGGGGGCCGGGTCATGGCCTTGATGCGGCAGCGGGAGCCGGCTTCATCGAGGACGTCGATGGCCTTGTCGGGGAGGTAGCGGCCGGTGATGAACCGGTCCGAGAGGCGGACGGCGGCCTCGAGGGCGGAATCGGTGAACTCGGCGCGGTGGTGCTGCTCGTATTTGGGGCGGAGGCCGCGAAGGATCTGGATGGCCTCGTCGACCGAGGGGGCCTCGACGCGGACGGTTTGGAAGCGGCGCTCGAGGGCGGCGTCCTTCTCGATGTATTTGCGGTATTCGTTGAGCGTGGTGGCGCCGATGCACTGCATCTCGCCGCGGCTGAGGGCGGGCTTGATGATATTGGAGGCGTCCATGGTGCCCTCGGCGGAGCCGGCGCCGACGATGGTGTGGAGCTCGTCGATGAAGAGGATGACGTTCTTGGAGCGGCGGATCTCATCCATGACGGCCTTGATGCGCTCCTCGAACTGGCCGCGGTATTTGGTGCCGGCGACCATGAGGGCGAGGTCGAGGGTGATGACGCGCCTCTCGCGGAGGAGCTCGGGGACATTGCCGCGGGCGATCTCCTGGGCGAGGCCTTCGACGATGGCGGTCTTGCCGACGCCGGCCTCGCCGAGGAGCACGGGGTTGTTCTTGGTCCGGCGGCAGAGGATCTGGATGACGCGCTCGATCTCGTTCTGGCGGCCGATGACGGGATCCATCTCGCCTTTGCGGGCGATGTCGGTGAGGTCGCGGCCGAAGGCTTTGAGGGCGGGCGTTTTGACCTCGCCTTTTTTCTCGGCCCCCTTCTCGGCGGGCTCGGCGGCAGCGCCTTCCTCGCCGGCGCCGTAGTTGGGATCGAGCTCCTTGAGGATCTCCTGGCGGGCCTGCTCGATATCGACGTCCATCTCCTTGAGGATGTGGGCGCCGACGCCATCGCCTTCGCGGAGGAGGCCGAGGAGGATGTGCTCGGTGCCGACGTAGGTATGGTTGAGGGCTTTGGCTTCCTTGGCGGCGAGGGCGAGGACCTTTTTGACGCGGGGGGTGTAGGGGATGCTGCCGATGACCTTCTGGTCGGGGCCGGTCCCGATGCGTTTCTCGATCTCGAGGCGGAGGGCTTCGAGGTCGAGGTTGAGGCGCTGGAGGACGTTGACGGCGACGCCCTGGCCGAGCTTGATGAGGCCCAGGAGGAGGTGTTCGGTGCCGAGCACGCCGTGGTTGAGGCGGTCGGCCTCCTTGCGGGCGAGGGCGAGCACCTGCTGGGCGCGCGGAGTAAAATTGCTGAGTCCTTCGTCGCTCATACGTTCAACATCCCAATTACATGTGCTACACGGAAGCGGATTTGTCCAGCGAAGGACCGGAGGAACTGCGGCGCGGGGGCATGACGGGGCGGCTGACGGCGGAGAGGCGCTCCCGGAGGAGGTCGGCGCGGCGCTGGTCGCGCTCGTCCGCGGGGAGCTTCTCCGAGCAGCGCTGCTGGAGGTGGCCGGGCTGGGTGACCAGGAAAAGCTCGTCGACCAGGGATCGATCGAGGCCGGGGAACATGCCCAGATCCAGGCCCAGCCGCAGGAGGGAGAGCTGGTTCATGGTCTCCTTCGAGGCGATGATGTGGGCGTGGGCGAGGATGCCGTACGCGCGCCCGATCTGGTTGCAGACGACGGCGGGCTGTTTTTCGAGGAGCAGGGCGCGCGCGTTCTCCTCGCTCTCGATGACCTGGGCCAGGACCTTGATGAGGCGCTCGACGATCTCGATCTCGGCCTCGCCGAGGGTCATCTGGTTGGAGACCTGGAAGATGTTGCCGAGGGCTTCGGTCCCCTCGCCGTAGAAGCCGCGGACGGCGAAGCTGAGCTTGTTGACAGCCTGGATAATCTGGTTGATGTGCTCGGCGAGGACGAGCCCGGGGAGGTGGAGCATGGCGCTGACCCGGATGCCGGTGCCGACGTTGGTGGGGCAGGCGGTGAGGTAGCCGATCTCGGGCGAGAAAGCGTAGTCGAGGAGTTTTTCGAGGCTGGAATCGAACTGGTTGATGGTCTCCCAGGCCTGCCGGATCTGGAGCCCGGGGAGGAGGACCTGCATGCGGAGGTGATCCTCCTCGTTGATCATGACGCTGAGGACCTCATCGCGGCTGAGGAGCCAGCCGCTGCCGGCGTTGCGGGCGGCATGCTCGCGGCTGATGAGGTGGCGTTCGACCAGGATCTGCTTGTCCAGAGGGCTGAGGACATCCATGGATTCGGCGAATCCGTCCTGCAGCGGGGGGAGGCTGGCGACGGCCTGGCGGATGAGGTCCAGCACCTGGAGCCGTTCGGCTTTCTTGGCCCAGCCGGGGAAGGCGAAGCTCTTCAGGTTGCGGGCCAATCGGACCCGGCTGGTCAGGACGATGCGGTCGTGGGGGCCGGTGCGGCGGCTGGCGTCGGCCGGGCTGCTGAGAAAGGCCTGGAGCGGGATGGATTCAGGCATGGCTGGCCGGGTTGAGCTGCTGGCGCAACTGCTTGATCTGGTCGCGGAGGGCGGCAGCGTGCTCGTATTGCTCGGCGCGGACGGCCTCGTCGAGCTCGGTCTGGAGCTTTTGGATCTGGTCTTTGAGATTGGTGGATTGGGGGGTCTGGTGGGGGACTTTGCCCGTGTGCCGCACGCCCTTGTGCATGGACTTGAGGAGGCTGTGGAGCGGCTCGCTGAAGACCGTGTAGCAGCGGCTGCAGCCGAGCCGGCCGGATTTCTTCAGGTCGGCGAGGGTGAAGCCGCAGTGGGAGCACTGGAGCTCGGCCTGGGCGGCGGCGGGCTCGGGCGCAGTGGCGCCGCTCAGCCCCAGGAGGATGCCGGCCAGGGAGAAGCCGGCGGGGTCATCGACCCCCTTGGCCTTGGAGCACGGCTCGCACAGATCGACGGTCTTCATCTGGTTATCGACGATCTGGGTGAGGTGGACGGTCGCCTCGTTTTTATGGCACGCGTCGCAGAGCATAATTGCGTGGCAGCGGGGGGCGGTTAGGGGTTGATGGGCTCGCCGGTGGCCTGGGTCAAGGCGTGGTAATCCTGCATGAGCCGCCGGGTCACGGCGCCTGGCTTGCCGCTTCCGATCGTCCGCCCGTCGATCTTGACCACCGGCACGATCTCCGCAGCGCTGCCGGTGATGAAGCACTCGTCGGCATTGAAGAGGTCGTAGCGGGTGAGGTTGGTTTCGGTGACGGCCAAGCCGGCGTGGCGCGCCAGCTCGAGCACCACCCCGCGGGTGATGCCGTAGAGGGCGCCCGCGTAGAGGGGGGGCGTGGCGAGCCGGTCGCCTTGAACGATGAACAGGTTGTCTCCCGTGCACTCGGCCACGAACCCCTCGGCGTTGAGCATGACCGCCTCCTCGCATCCGGCGAGGTTGGCCTCGATCTTGGCGAGGATGTTGTTGAGGTAGTTGAGGGATTTGATGGCTGGGTTGAGGGCGCTGTGGAGGTTGCGCGTGGTGGCGACGGTGACGATCTCCATGCCGCGCTGGTACATCTCCGGCGGGTAGAGCTGGATTTTATCGGCGATGATAATGAGGGAGGGTTTGCGGCAGCTCTTGGGGTTGAGGCCGAGGGTGCCGACTCCGCGGGTGACGACGAGGCGGATATAGCCGTCGCGGATCCGGTTGCGGCGGCAGGTGTCGATCACGGCGCGGGTCAGGTCGGGCGGGGCCATGGGGATCGTGAGGAGGATGGCCTTGGCGGATCGGTAGAGCCGCTCGATATGCTCGGCCAGCTTGAAGACCCGCCCCCCGTAGGCCCGAATCCCTTCGAATACCCCATCGCCGTAAAGCAGCCCGTGGTCGAACACGGAGACCTTGGCCTGCCCCTCATCCACGAATTTTCCATCCAGATAGATTTTCATGATCTACGCTCGAACCACACTACTTGATTGCATCCTTTGAAAGCAAGTGCTGTTCCAGGCTGGACGCGGCGCGAGCGAATGGATGGAACTGAATGGGTCGGTGATGGTTGGCGAGGGATCGAACGGCGGGGGCGGCGGAGGGGGCGTGCGGCCTTCCGGGCGTCCCTCCTGTGCCAGAAGGGGGATCGGCATGCGCCAGAATGGCGCAATCGAGTCTTGGCGGTTCAGGGCCGGAGGATCCCCTCCGCCAGCTCGAGCGCGCGAGGGGCGGCGGCGGCGACTCTCGAGTCATGCGTGGCGATGATGAGAGTGACGCCCTGCTCGCGCCAGATGGATTCGAGCAGCCGGATAATATCGAGGCCGGTCTGGGAATCGAGGTTGCCGGTGGGTTCGTCGGCGAGCAGGAGCATGGGATGATTGACGAGCGCGCGGGCGATGGCGACGCGCTGCTGCTCTCCGCCGGACAGCTCGGCGGGGCGGTGCTCGAGTCGGTGGCCGAGGCCGACCCGTTCGAGGAGGCTGCGGGCGTGAGACTCGACCTCGTCGGGGGCGCGGCGGGCCAGCCGGCCCGGGAGGCCGACGTTCTCCAATGCATCCAGCTCGGGCAGCAGATTGTAGGCCTGGAAGATGAGGCCGATCCGCCGGTTGCGCTGGTGGGCGGACTGGCGGGGGCGGCTGGCGGCGATGTCCTCGCCCTGGAGCCGGATCACACCGGCCGTGGGGGCGTCCAGCCCGGCGAGAAGGTGCAGCAATGTGCTCTTGCCCGTGCCCGAGGCGCCGCGCAGCGCGAGGAATTCGCCCGCGTTGACCCGGAGATCGACCCCGCGCAGGACCTCGACGATTCGATGGTCCAGGACGTAATTCTTTCGAAGGCCGGCGACCTCGAGGATCGGCGCCGGGCATGGTTCAGGCCGGTCATTCATGGCGGAGGGCATCGACGGGATTCAGGCGGGCGGCGTGGCGGGCGGGAAGGACGCCGGCGAGCAGGCAGAGGGCCAGCGAGCTGCCACAGATGAGCGCGATGTCCTGGGGGACCATGAGGGCAGGGAGCTCGGAGAAGCTGTAGATTTGAGCCGGAAAGAGCTCGAAGCCGGTGAGGCGGTTCATGGCGTGGAGGAACGGGTTGCGGTAGTGGAGGCCGAGCAGGCCGAGGCCGAGCCCGGAGAGGACGCCGGCGACGCCGACGGTGAGACTTTGGAAAAGGAACAGGCCCATGATCTGGGCGGGAGCGGCGCCCAGGGCTTTGAGGATGCCGATGTCCGAGGTTTTATGGACGACGAACGTGAACAGCGCGCTGGTGATGCCAAAGGCGGCGACGATCATGATGAAAAAGAGGATGTAAAACATCACGTTCTTCTCGACCATGAGGGCGTCGAGGATGCCGGAGTTCTCCTCGTACCAGGTGCGGATGCCGACACCCTCGGGCAGGTTCGGCAGGAGGCTGCGGCGGACATCGTCCGCCCGGAACGGATCCCGCAGCATGACAAGGAGGCCGTGGACAGTATCGCCGAGGTCGTAGAGATCCTGGGCGTTGGCGAGGGAGGCGACGACGACCGACATGTTGAAATCAAAATAGCCGACATCGAAGATGCCGCGGACCTCGAAGTCGGCGGGCAGGATGATCTCCTCTTCCTGGCGCTGGCGGCTATCGCGCATTTGCTTGAGGCTGCGGACGGAATAGATGGAGAGGGGATCGCCCACGCGCAGGTCGAGGGCTCGTGCCAGCTCGATGCCGACGAGCAGGCCGTTGCCGCGAACGTCGAAATCTCCTTCCCGAATGCTCGAGGGGAGGATGCTGACCCGGTGTTCGAGGGAGGGATCGATGCCGCGGAGGTAGGGGGCCATGACCTTGGCGTTGCCGGTGGCGGGCTGGGTTTCGATAAGCACCGGCCCCCAGACCAGGGGCGCGACCCCCAGGATATCGGGATGGTCCACCAGGGGAATGATCCGGCGATAATCATCCATTGTGCCGCCATCGGCCACCACGCGCAAATGGGCGTTGAATCCGAGGATTTTCTCGCGAAGCATCCGGTCGAAACCGCTCATCACGCTGATCACGATGATGAGAACGGCGACGCCGAGCGTCACGCCGACCATGGTGATGAGGGTGATGCGCGATACGAGCGTGCGCTTGGGGCGCAGATACCGCAGAGCCAGAAACAGTTCCACCGGCAATCGCGACATGGCGGGGGGATGCTAGGGCATGAGGCCGGGAATGGCGATTGTTTTGTGAGGCGGCGGGGGCGCGCGAATGGGACGGATGGAGATTAATGAGCTGCGAACCGGGCGAAGATCCAGAGTACGTCGCTGAGCCGGTTGAGATAGACCAGCGGGCATAGGCTGGCGATCTGGCCCGACTCGAGGAGCGCGCAGACGCGGCGTTCGGCGCGGCGGCAGGTGGATCGGGCGAAGTCGAGGGCGGCGGAGGAGGGGTTGGCGCCGGGTAGAGCCCAGCCTTGGGAGGGGCCGAGGCGGGGCTCGAACTCCTGGATCCAGCCATCGAGCTGGTCGATCATGGCGGAGTCGACGGGCCGGAAGCCAGCCTGATCGAATCGTGCGCGGTCCTCCTCGGCAGCGGCCAGCTCGCCCATGAGCCGGATGAGCTGCTGCTGGATGATCTCGATGGATTGCTGGATGGCGGGCGGGGGCTGGGCGGCTCGAGCCAGCCCGAGCGCGCTGGTCAGCTCATCGACGCTGCCGCAGGCCTCGACGCGCGGGTGGCATTTGGAGACCGTGCGGTTAAATAGCAGGCGGGTCTGGCCGCAGTCGCCGGTCCGTGTGGCAATGCTCATGGCCCGAGCGTGCCGGGGCGGTGCGAAGGCCGCAAGGGTTTTCACGGACCGGCGGCGGGGGCGGGTGGGGATGGCGCGCGCTGGACGGTGCGCTGGTAGTCGATGATGGCCTGGGTAAGGGTCTGCGCCAGTTCCTTTTTGTATTCGGCGGTGAGGATTTGGGCGTTTTCGTCGGGATCGGAGAGGAAGCCGCATTCGACGAGGGCGGCGGGCATGGTGGCGGAGCGGAGGACAGCGAACCGGGAGCGGCGGACGCCGCGGTCGGCATGCTCGAGATCGCGGACGAGGTGGCGCTGGATCTGGTGGGCGAGGAGGATATTGAACCGGTCGTTGAGGTTGCCGGGGAGTGCGCCGACGCGGCCGCGATCGGCGGGATCGTTGGTGGAGGGCGCTCCGGCGGGGGTGAGGCAGTAGACCTCGAATCCGCGGGCGTCCTTGGATTCGGAGCTGGCGGCGTTGAAGTGGAGGCTGACGAAGAGGTCGGCCTTGGCTTTGCGGGCGAGCTGGGGGCGGAGATCGAGGTCGACGGTATCGTCGGCGGTTCGGGTGAGTAAGACCTTGAAGCCGGCTCCGAGCAGCCGGCGCTGGAGCTCGCGCGCGAGCTGGAGCGTGAGGTGTTTTTCGGACTCGTCTCCGGCGGGGAATCCGGGATCGCGCCCTCCGTGGCCGGGGTCGATGGCGACGGTTCGGATGGCGGCGGGGGGGGGCAGGCGCGGGGGGTGGAGCAAGGGGGAGAGCATCGTGCGGTAGTCGAGCAGAGAGAGGAGAGGCTGGCCCTTATGCGCGAGGAACGGGTAGCAGAGCCAGACAGTGATGCCGTTGATCTCGGAGCGGATGGATTCGGATTTGAAGGCCAGGCGCTGCCACTGGTTGGTGAGGAGCCACTCTTTTTCGCCGGATGAGACGACCTGGAGGCGCTGGCTGGCGGCCCAGGCGCGGACATCGAGGTAATCGCGGCCGTCGACGGTCACGCGCCGCAGCGTCGGGGACGGGGCGGCCGAGCTGGCCGCGGACAGCAGGAGGCAAAAGAGCAGAGTGATGCATGCAGAGCGCATCGGGATCGAATGTGCCCGGCCGCCGGCGCCAGAGCAAGGCAAATGGGCTGGCCGCGAACGTATTGCAGCTTGTGCTTGCCAAAGGGCGCTGGGTTTCCATATTGTCTACCCTTCATAATTGTAGCTGAAATGAACAATTGGACGATGCAAGTGTGGATGGCGATGGCGCCGCCGGCGGGGACGTCGACGAATCCGACGGGCGACATGCTCAAGATGCTGGGCACGATGGCGTTTTTCATGCTCGTGCTCTATCTGCTGATGATCCGGCCTCAACAGAAGAAGGCGCGCGAGCACACCCAGATGGTCAAGTCATTGCGGCCGGGGGACAAGGTGGTGGTCGGCGGCGGGATTATGGGCGTGGTGGTGGGAGTGAAGGAGAAATCCATATCCGTGCGGTCGGCGGAATCGAAGCTGGAAGTGCTGCGGAGCGCCGTGACCGAGATCGTGGAGAGGGCCGAGGCCGGCGGGGAATCGTAATTTTTCAACATGAAACGGAACAATGTGTGGAGGTGGGCGTTTTTGGCGTTCGTGGTGGCATGGTCGCTGCGCGAGGTCTACCCGCCGATGGGACGGAACCTGATCGAGCATTTTCAGGACCGCGCGGCCAACCGCGAGGACGCTCGCTTCACGAACATCGTCGCCCAAGCCCAGGCGCTGCAGGCGGCCAATCCCGTCCGGACGTATGGCAACCTGGTGGATGCAATCGGGACGAACGACATCACCGCTCTGTTTCCGGATCTGAAGCCGGAGCCGGGATCGAATCCGACGCGCTGGATCCTGAGCAAGCTGCAGCAGGAGGCGGCGGGGCGGATCAAGCTGGGGCTGGATTTGCGGGGCGGCACGTCGTTTCTGGTGGAGATGCAGATGGCCAGCGGCACGGACACCAACTCGGTGGACGCCAAGTTCCGGATGGAATCGATGCTGAGCCAGGCGGCGGAGGTGTTGCGCAAGCGGGTGGACCGGCTGGGGGTGGCGGAGCCGCTGATCCAGCCGGTGGGGAGCACGCGGATCCAGATCGCGCTGCCAGGGCTGACCGACGCCGAGAACGAGAGCGCGCGGCAGACGATCGAGAAGGCGGCGTTTCTGGAGTTCCGGATGGTCCATCCGGAGAGCGCGGAGTATCTGGCGCAGGGGATCCCGGCGCCGGGGTATGAGGTGCTGACGATCGCTCCTCGCCGGCCCGAAGAGGGTCAAACCCCGCAGCCGTTCCTGGTCAAGAAGAAGCCCGAGCGGGGCTTGACGGGCAAGAACGTGCGCTATGCCAACGTGGTGCGCGATCCGGTGACGAACGAGCCGGAGATCCATTTCACGCTCGATGACGAAGGCCGGACCAAGTTCGGCGAGATCACGATGGAATACCGTCCGCAGGGGAACAAGTTCTTCCTGCTGGGGATCGTGCTGGATGGCGAGCTGATCTCGGCGCCGCGGATCAACGAGCCGATCCTGGGCGGCCGCGGCACGATTAGCGGCGGGTTCGATCTGGACGAGGCGATCACCCTGGCCAACGCGCTCGAGAACCCGCTCGAGGCCCCGGTGAAGATCGTCGAGGAGCGCCGGGTGGATCCGTCGCTGGGGGCGGACTCGATCCGGAGCGGGGTCGTGGCGTCGATCGTGGGGACGGTCCTGGTGTCGCTGTTCATGCTGGTCTACTACCTGTTTGCGGGGGTGGTGGCGAACATCGCGCTGCTGCTGAACATCGTTCTGCTGATGGGCGTGATGGGGTATATCGAGACGACGCTGACGATCCCGGGCATCGCGGGCATCGTGCTGACGGTGGGCATGGCCGTGGACGCCAACGTGCTGATCTACGAGCGGATTCGAGAGGAGCTGGCGGCGGGCAAGTCGATGCGGGGCGCGCTGGCGGCCGGGTATGACAAGGCGTTCGGCACCATCTTCGACAGCAACCTGACAACGCTCATCTCGTCGGTGATCCTGATCTACATGGGGACGGGCCCGGTGCGCGGATTCGGCGTCACGCTGACCATCGGCGTGATGGTGAGCATGTTCACGGCGCTGGTGGTGACGCGGCTGCTGTTCGATCTCTGCCTGGAACGCGGCTGGATCACGTCCCTGCCGATGCTGCGCTTCGTGAAGGAGACGCGCATCGACTTTCTGAAGTTCGCGAAGCCAGCCTTCGTCATCTCATGGCTGGTGATCGTGATCGGGATCGCCTACGGGGTCTATCGGGGGAAAGACACGCTGGGGGTGGATTTTGCGGGGGGGGACACGCTGACGCTGGGGTTTGCGGAGCGGGTGGAGGTGGACCAGTTGCGGGAGGCGGCGGCGCGCGCGGGGGCGGGTGAGTCTTTGATCCAGTATCAGAAGGAGCTGAGCACGGGGACCGAGACCTTGCGGGTGACGGTGCCGTATGACATGGGCGTGCAGGTGGACCAGGCGTTGCGGGAGGCGTTTCCGGCGGCGAAGTTCGAGCGGCTGGCCCTGGACCGCGTGGGGGCGACCGTCGGGAAAGAGATTCAGCTGACGGCGCTGAAGGCAACCATCCTGTCGCTGTTTGGCATATTAATCTACGTGGCGGTCCGCTACGAGTTCTCGTTCGCCGTGGGGGCGGTCGTGGCGATCATCCACGACATCCTCATCACGATCGGGTGGTTCTGCCTGTCGGGACGCCAGTTCAGCGCGCCGATGGTCGCCGCCATTTTGACCATCATCGGCTTCTCGATCAACGACACGATCGTCATCTTCGACCGGATCCGGGAGGATTTGAGGCTGGGCGTGCGGGGGACGTTCCGCGAGGTGATCAACCAGGCCTTGAACCAATGCTTGAGCCGGACGATCATCACATCGGGGACGGTGCTGCTGGCGACGCTGTCGCTCTATATATTCGGCGGGGGTGTGATCAACGATTTTGCGTTTGCGTTCCTGGTTGGCGTGCTGACGGGGTGCTATTCGACGATCTACATCGCGAGCGCGCTGGTGCTCTGGTGGCACAAGGGGGAGCGCCCGAAGCTGAGCGCGCAGATTGTCGAGGAGAGTCCAGCCGCCGCGAACGCATAGCGCAGCGGGCTGTCCAGGCATGTTCGAGTTGACCGAAATCCAGTGGTGGCATTGGGCCATTTTTGTCGCCTCGATTCTGGTGTGCCTGGCGCTGGATCTGGGGGTGTTTCACAAGCGGGCTCACGAGGTCCGGTTTCGGGAGGCGCTGGCGTGGACGACCTTCTGGTTTCTGCTGGCAATGGTGTTTGCGGCCAACCTGGTGAGCCTGCGGGGGCGGGTGGAGGCGCTGGAGTTTCTGACGGGATATATCATCGAGCTGTCGTTGTCGATGGACAACGTCTTTGTGATCGCGATGATCTTCGGCTATTTCCAGGTGCCGGCGGCCTATCAGCATCGGGTGTTGTTCTGGGGGATCCTGGGGGCGCTGATCATGCGGGGGGTGATGATTGGGGGGGGGGCGGCCCTGGTGGCGCGGTTTCACTGGACCCTCTACTTCTTCGGCGCGTTCCTGGTGTATAGCGGGGTGAAGATGGCGGTGGGCAAGCTGGATGAGGTTCGGCCCGAGAACAACCCGCTGGTGCGTTTGGCGCAGCGCTGGTTTCCGATGATCGGCCATTTTGACGGCCAGAAGTTCCTGACTCGGGTCGACGGCCGGCGGTTTCTGACTCCGCTGGCCCTGGTGCTGCTGATGGTGGAGACGACCGACCTGATCTTCGCGCTGGATTCGATCCCGGCGATCTTTGCCGTGACGACCAAGCCGTTCATCATATTCACCTCGAACGTGTTTGCGATACTGGGGCTCCGGTCGCTCTATTTCGTCCTGGCCAACGCGATCTGCTATTTCCGGTATTTGAAGGTAGGGCTGTCCGTGGTGCTGATCTTTATCGGGGCGAAGATGCTGGCCGTGGACTGGGTGGGGCCGGTGCCGATCGGGGTGGCGCTCGGGGTGGTGGGCGGCATCATTCTGCTCTCCATCGCCGCCTCCGTGATTGCCGGCTGCCGGGAGCGGGGGCGGACGAAGCCGGGGGTTGAAGCGGCGAATCGACCATGAATCCTGACTCCGCCGGTGGAGCTGGCGCGGATCCGCCGTCGCCCGAAGGCGGGGGCGTGAGCCGGGCGGCGAAGCCGCCGCCGCTGTCGAAGGAGATCGAGTTGCTGCTGCAGGGGTCGGCGGGCGAGGGGCGCCGGACCCTCAACGGGATGCTGGAGGGGACAGGGGGGCGCGGGGTTTATCTGCTCATCATCGTGCTGAGCCTGCCTTTTGTGACGCCGCTGCCGCTGCCGGCGGTGTCGACCGTGCTGGGCGCGGCGATCATCCTGCTGGCGATCCGGCAGATGCTGGGGCTGCCGCCGCGGCTGCCGCGGTTCCTGGGCGAGCGGCCCGTGGCCTGGAGCCGGCATCCGAAGCTGGTCCAGGCCAGCATGAAGCTCCTGCGATTCATCGAGAGATGGGCGCGGCCCCGGGGCCCGAGCTGGCTGAGCTGGCGGGCCGCCCGGATCGGCAATGGCGCTCTGCTGGTGCTGATGGCCCTGTTTCTTACCCTGCCGCTGCCCCTGCCGTTCACCAACACCGGCCCCTGCTATGCGATCATCCTGCTCTCGGCCAGCCTGATGGAAGAAGACGGGAAGCTGGTCTGGGTGGCGTACGCATGTGCGGTGGGAACGCTGCTCTATTTCGGATTGATCAGCGGGTTGATCGCGGGTGTTCTGGCGCGATACTACTCGACGATCTACGATTGGGTGTGCCGTCTGTGTGCCTGAAACCGCACTGGAGCATCGATGCGCCTCCGCCGGACAGCGTGGCGGGAGCGGCGGCGGAGCTGGGTGTGGCGCCGTTGGTGGGCCGGTGCCTATGCAACCGCGGCTATCGCGACGGCCCGGCGATCGAGGAGTATCTTCATCCGCGGCTTGCGCGTCTGAGGGATCCGTTCGATCTGCCGGACATGGCGGCGGCGGTCGAGCGGCTGGGCCAGGCGCGAGTGCGGAGGGAGCCGGTGGTGATCTTTGGCGATTACGATGTGGATGGGGTGACGGCGACGGCGCTGCTCGAGGAGGCGATGGGCGCGCTGGGGTGGGCGGTGGACTGTTATTTGCCGCGGCGGCTGGATGAGGGTTATGGGCTGAGCCTGGAGGCTGCCGGGCATTGCCGGGAGCGTCATGCGGCGCCGCTATGGATTGCGGTCGACTGCGGATCGACCTCGGTGGAGGCGATCGGCTGGCTGGGATCGCAGGGGGTGGATGTGATCGTGGTCGATCATCACCAGCTCTCCTCTCCAGCCCCGGCTGCGCGGGCATTGGTCAATCCCCGGCGCATGGAGGGCAGCGGCGGTTCCGGCGAGGCGGCGGGGGATGGGCTTTGTTCGGCGGGTTTGGCGTTCAAGCTGGCGCACGCGCTGGTGAAGGACGGCCGGCGCCAGGGGTGGGTGGAGGCCGTCCGGTACGATCTTCGGTCTCTGCTGGATCTGGTGGCGCTGGGGACCGTGGCCGACCTGGTGCCGCTCAGGGGCGAGAATCGGATTCTCGTGGCGCACGGGCTGGGCCGGCTGGGGCAGACAGATCGTCCGGGTTTGCGGGCGCTCAAGGAGATCAGCCAGGTGGGAAGCCCGGTCAAGGCGGTGCAGGTGGGATTTCAGCTGGCGCCCCGGCTGAACGCAGCGGGCCGGCTGCAGGATGCGGAGGCGGCGCTGCGGCTGCTTCAAGCCCGGGATCCTTCGGAAGCGGCGCGGCTGGCGGGCGAGCTGGATGCGCGGAACCGCCAGCGGCAGGCGATCGAGCAGGAAATCCTGGCGGAGGTCATCCGGAAGGTCCAGGCCCAGTTCGATCCGGAGCGTGACTACGTGATCGTCGAGGGGAGCCGGCCATGGCACATCGGGGTGGTGGGGATCGTGGCGACGCGGGTGCTGCGGCAGTATCACCGGCCGACGATCATCCTGGGCGGGGATGGCGGTCTTTGGCGGGGGTCGGGGCGGAGCATCGAGGGATTCGATCTGGCGGCGGGGCTGAGGGCGTGTGGCGATTTGCTGGTCCGGCATGGAGGGCATGCGCAGGCAGCGGGATTGACGCTGGATCCGGCGAACGTGGATCGTCTGCGGGATCGGCTCAACGCCTATGCCCGGGATCGGCTGCGGCGGGAGGATCTGCGGCGGATGCTGCGGCTGGATGCGGAGGTGACCTTGGGCGAGATGACGCGGGAGCTGGTCGAGCAGCTCAACCGTCTGGAGCCGGTGGGATCGGGGAATCCGCCTGCGCAATTCGCGGCGCTCGGGTTGCGGTGCGTGCGGCCGGCGCAGCGGATGGGGCGGGATCAGCAGCACGTGAAGCTCCAGGTGACCGACGGGAGGGCTGCCAGCGAAGCCGTCTGGTGGGGGGCCGGGGATGCCGCGCTGCCCGAGGGACCATTCGACCTGGCCTTCGCACCGCGGCTCAACGAATACCAGGGCCGCTGCCTGGTGCAGCTTCATGTGCTGGGCTGGAGGCCGGCATCGTGAGCGGGCGCGGGATCGAGGGCGGGCTGGACAATGCGGGCGGAACTGGTATGAGGGCGCCATGACTGGGGCGATCATCGTGGCGGCCGGGCGCGGGTTGCGGATGGGGGCGGGCGCGGACAAGCTCTGGCTGCCGGTGGCGGGGCGTCCGCTGGTGACGCACACTTGGGAGCGAATCGATCGGGCGGATGGAATCGACGAGGTGATCCTGGTCGTCCGGGCCGAGCAGCGGCCGGCGTGGATCGAGTGGGGCGCGCGCCTGCCGCTGCGCAAGCCCTGGCGGATGGCCGATGGCGGCCGGGAACGCCAGGATAGCGTCCGCAACGGGCTGGATGCCTTGGGACCGGGGTGCGAGCTGGTGGCGATCCAGGACGGCGCCCGGCCATGCACGCGGCCCGAGCTGGTGTCGGCGACAATCGCGGCGGCGCGCGAGCATGGCGCGGCGGCGGCGGCGGCGCGTGTGGCCGATACCCTCAAGGAAGCCGACGAGCGCCAGATGGTGGTGCGGACCGTGGATCGGACGCGGCTCTGGGGGATGCAGACGCCGCAGACCTTTCGGGTGCCTGTGATTCGGCGGGCGCTGGAGGCGGTGCGGGCGGGGGGGGCGCTGGTGACCGATGATGCTGCCGCATGCGAGTGGATCGGATTTCCCGTGAGGCTGGTCGAGAGCCGGCACCCGAATCCGAAGGCGACCGTGCCGGCGGATCTGGTGTGGATCGAGTGGCTGCTGGCTCACGAGAGCCCGGCGCCGGAGTGATGCCGACGGCCGGCTTGTCAGACGAAAGAGACCGCCGTAACGTGGAGCGCGGGCGCGGGCGTGCGATGGGATCCGGGGGATTGCGCTCGCCGATGGTGAGCCCGCGAAGCGAGCGAGCGCCGCGCGAGCGGCGGGGAAGGGACGATGATGATGAGGCGATTGGCGTTTGGGATGGTGGCGGGCGTGCTGGCGTTGAACCTGGCATGGGGTGCGCACCTGTATTTGCGGGCGGCCAGGGCGGACGATGCGGACTCCGTTTACCAGCACCTGGAGCTGTTCACGGCGGTCCTGGACAAGGTGCGCAAGGGATATGTGGATGCGGAGAAGACGGGGTATCGGGACCTGGTCTACGGCGCCCTCAAAGGGATGCTGGACTCGCTCGACTCGCACAGCGAATTCATGGAGCCGGTTCAATACGAGGATTTCAGCAAGGACACCGAGGGCGCCTTCGGCGGGGTCGGGATCGTGGTGGGGGCGCGGGACGGCTACTTGACCGTGATCGCGCCGATGGAGGACACGCCGGCCTTCGAGGCAGGGGTGAAAGCGGGGGACCGGATCATGAAGATCAACGGCCGCAGCACGGAGCGGCTGACGCTGCCGGATGCGGTGAAGGTGTTGCGGGGCGAACCGGGATCAGCGGTTCGGATCACCGTCTGGCGGCCGGGCACGCAGCAGACCCGGGAATTCAAGCTGGTGCGCGCGATCATCAAGGTCGAGACGGTCAAAGACATTCGCGGGCGGCGCGAGTTCCAGGTGGAGCCGGACGGGCTGGGGTATGTCCGGATCACGCAGTTCAACGAGCCGACCGGGGACGATCTGGAGGCGGCGCTGAAGAAGCTTGAGGCCAACGGCATGAAGGGGCTGATCCTGGATCTGCGCAACAATCCGGGGGGGCTGATGGATCAGGCGGTGGCCGTGTGCGACCGTTTCGTGAAGCGGGGCACGCTGGTGGTATCGACCGAGGGCCGGCTCGAGCCCAAGCGCAAGGAGTATCGCGCCACGGGCCGGAACAAGCATCTGGACATCCCGATGGTTGTGCTGGTGGACGGCGGCAGCGCGAGCGCGTCCGAGATCGTCGCCGGCTGCCTCCAGGACAACCGCCGCGCCGTGATCATGGGGCAGCAGACCTTCGGGAAGGGATCGGTCCAGACCGTCATCCAGATGCCGGACGGATCGGCGCTGCGGCTGACGACGCAGAAGTATTACACGCCGAGCCACCGGGTGATTCATGGGAAGGGCATCCAGCCGGACATCGTGGTCCCGGTGAGCTCCGAGGATGAAGAGGCGCTGTTTGTGCAGCGGCAGCCGGGCGGCGCGGACGCGCTCGAGACGGTCAGCGAGGCCCGGCGCCAGGCGATTCGGGAGACGCGGGACGTGGTGCTCGAGCGGGCTCGAGATCTGCTGAAGGGGATGACGATCCTGGCGGAGAGGAGCCGGGCGGCCGAGGCGGTGGCCGCCCGGTCCAGCCCGTGAGCGGGCATGGGCGGACGCGCCGCAGGCCAACGAATCCGATGATCATCTGGGCGATCGAGACATCGTGCGACGAGACGGGGTCGGCTGTGGTGATCGATGGGCGGGTGCGATCGAACGTGGTGGCCTCGCAGGTGGCGCTGCATTCGGAGTATGGGGGGGTGGTTCCGGAGCTGGCCACGCGGGAGCATTTGCGGAACCTGATGCCGGTGGCGCGAGAGGCGCTTCGCCAGGCGGGGATCGGTCCGGGGGTTGTCGATGCTGTGGCAGCGACCCGGGGGCCAGGGCTGCCGCAGGCGCTGATGATCGGGTTCAAGGCGGCGCAAGCGATGGCCTTTGCGCTGGAGCGCCCCTTGGTGGGGATCCACCATCACGAGGCCCACCTCTATTCGGCCTGGATCGACGGGGAGAACGGCCGGGCGCGATTCGACGATTTCGTGCCGAACGTGACGCTGGTGGTCAGCGGGGGCCACACCCTGCTGGTGCACGTGCCGGCGGTGCTGGGGCATCGGCTGCTGGGGTCGACCCTGGATGACGCAGCGGGAGAGTGTTTCGACAAGGTGGGGAAGATGCTCGGGCTGCCTTATCCCGGGGGGCCGATCCTCGATCAGTTGGCGGAGAAGGGCGATCCCGGGGCCTACGATTTTCCGCGTCCGCTCCGGGACGATCCCGGCGACGATTTCAGCTTCAGCGGCCTGAAGACGGCCGTGCGCTATTTTCTGGCGCGGCATCCGGATGTGGCGGAGGACGAAGCGGGTTTGCGCGACGTGTGCGCCAGCGTGCGCGCGGCGGTGGTGGAGGTGCTGGCGGTGAAATCGGTCCGGGCGGCGGAGCGGCTGGGCGCGGAGTGCCTGGCTGCAGCGGGGGGGGTGACGTGCAGCCGGGGATTGCGCCGCGAGCTGGCGGATCGGTGCGCGCGGGCGGGTCTGGAGCTGCGGCTGGCGGATCCGGCCTATTGCACGGACAACGCCGGCATGATTGGCGTGCTGGCGGAGCTGAAGCTGAAGGCCGGCTGCCGGCCCGCGGCTGAAGAGGAGGATGTCCGGCCGGGGTGGGCGCTGCCGGAGGTCAGCGGGTCGGAGGGGGCGCCGGCGTGACCGATGGGGCTGGGGGGTTCTGACGGCCTGCCGGAGCGGCCGAAGGCGGCTCGAGCCGGTGGACGATCCAGGCTGTCACCAGGGTGACGGTCGTGCCGATGAGAGTGAACCACGGCCAAAACACCGTCCGGATCTCGGGGCGGCTGCCCACATCGACAGTCCATTTCAGCTGGCTCACCCCGATCATGAACACGAGCGAGACCAGCATTCCGATGACGATGGGACGGGGTCCGCGCAGGCGGGCGAAGACGGCGAGGATGAGGCCGCCGAGGAGGGCGCCGCTGGTGAGGCCGCGCAGCGTGAACGCCGCATTCAGGACGAAAGCAACCTCGCGGCTCAGATAGGCGGTCAATACCAGCACGCCCGCCCAAAACACGGTCGAGTACCGGCTGAACTTCAGGTAGTGCTCCTCGGGTTTTCCGGAGCGGAAGGGCTTCACGAAGTCCATGGTCGACACGGAGGCCAGCGAGGTCAGAGCCGAGCTGACGGACGCCATGGCGGCCGAGAGGATGGCAACAATGAGAAATCCTTTGAGGATGTGGGGCACTTCGGTGAGCATGAAGATGGGAAAGATGAAATCGTTGGCCTGGATGCCCGCGCGGGCCTCGGGGATGGGGATGGCGATGGGATTGAGCTGGTAGTAGACGGCGAGAAACGCGCCCACCAACAGGAACACCAGGAAGAGCGGGAAGATCAGGACTGCGCTCAACACAAGCGCCTTGCGCCCATCGGTGACCGTGCCGCATGCGAGGACTCGCTGGACGATGAGCTGCTCCGCCCCGTGGGAGGAGAGCACCATCACCGTTCCGCCGATGATCCCCATCCAGATGTTGAAGGGCGCGCTCCAGGAGAAGGCGGGATTGAACCAGTGAAGCTTGCCGGCCTCAGCCGCCATTTTCCATGTGACCGGCCAGCCGCCCTCGATCTGGCTGGGGATGTAGAAGAGGGTGAACAGGCCGCCTGCGAGAAACAGGCCGAACTGGACCGCATCGGTCCAGATGACGGCCTTGACGCCTCCGATGTAGGTGTAGACCAGGGAGAGGAACACGAACAGGAGGATGGCGCCCAGGACGGGATCGCCGGCGAAATCGGGCGGGGTGTCAACCCCGGTGAGCCGGTGCAAGGCGAGCAGCGGATACCGGGTCAGAGCGCCGAGCCATTCGCGTCCCAACATGAGCTGGATGGGGATGGAGACGACGTAGACGCGGACGCCGGCGGCGAGGATCTCGCTGATGAGGAACAGCCCGCCGGCGGTCTGGCGCGCGGCCGGGCCGAACCGATCCGAGAAGAGCTGGTACGGCGAATAGATCTCGCCTTTGAGATAGTGGGGCACCATGACGACAGCCAGAATGATGCGCGCGATCACGTAGCCGACGATCATCTGGATGAACATGATGTTGCCGCCGAAGGCCATGGCGGGGACCCCGATGATGGTGAGCGCGCTGGTCTCGGCGGCGACAATCGACAGGCCGATCCCCCACCAGGGCGTGTTCTTGCTGCCCAGGAAATAGTCCCGCGTGTTGCGCTGGTCCTTGCCGAACCACACCCCGAGGGCTACGATCCCCGTCAGGTAAAGCCCGATCACGAGCCAGTCGCTGCTGCCCAGATAATTCATTGCATGCATCGAAGCGCGAGCGGGCAAGCTTGGCCAGAAAATTCCGCACGACGGCCCGGAGGCGGGCAGGCATGGCGCGGCGGCGCGCGCCGCATTGCGGATCGGGATTCGGAAGCCGAAGAAGAGAACATGAATGCAGGCGTGAGGAAGTGGATTCGAGTGCTGGGCATCATGTCCGGGACGAGCATGGATGGCGTGGATTACGCGCTGTGCGCGATCCGGGAGGGCGAGGTCCGGCTCCTGGATCTATGGCACGCGGAGTTCCCGGCGGGGCTGCGTCGGCGCCTGCATGCGGCGGCCCGGAGCGAGCTTCGGACGTATCCGCTGGCGCAGCTGCATCATGACCTGGGCCGGTTCTATGCCCGGCACGCGCGGGGTGGCGGGAGGAAGACGCGGCCCCATTGGATCGGGGTCCACGGCCAGACGGTGTATCATCAGCCGGACGGCCGGCATCCCGCGACGTGGCAGATGGGCGAGCCGGCCTATCTTGCGGAGGCGTTGCGGGCGCCCGTGGTGAGCAATTTCCGGGTGGCGGACCTGGCGGCGGGCGGGCAGGGGGCGCCCCTGGCCACGCTCTTTCATCGAGTTGTGTTTGCGGCGCCAGGGCAGCACCGGGCGGTCAACAACCTGGGGGGGATCAGCAACGTAACCTCCATGGATTGGAGGAAAGGCAGGGAGCCCAGGGTGCTGGCCTTCGACACGGGGCCGGCGAACGTGCTGATCGACATGGCGGCGCGGCACTACTCGAGAGGGCGGATGGACATGGACCGGGACGGCGCCTGGGCCAGCCGCGGGCGCGCGGCTGAATGGCTGCTGGAACGGTGGTTGCGCCACCCGTATTTCCGGCGGCCGCCGCCCAAGAGCACCGGCCGCGAGCTCTTCGGCGAGCCTTTTTGGACGAGGGCGCACGCCGAGGCGCAGGCCGCCCGCCTCGGCGCCGCCGACCTGCTCGCGACGCTGACAGCCTTGACGGCGCGCTCGATCGCGCTGAACTATCGCTGGCATCTGCGCCAGATCCCCGATGAGGTCATTCTCACGGGCGGCGGCGCGGAGAACCCGGTGCTGAGGGAGGAAATCCGGCGGGCGCTGGCCATCTTCCGGCCGGATGTTCGGGTCCGGACCGGCACTCAGATGGGCTGGCCCTCGAGCAGCATCGAGCCGGCCGCGTTTGCTCTGCTGGCCTGGCGGAGGATGATGGGGTTGCCCGGCAACCTGCCCGCCACCACCGGCGCGCGACGCGCGGTCCTGCTGGGCCAGGTGTCCGAGTGCAGCGGCCGCGCTTGATCGGCGGATTCCTCCTTCTTCGGCGCGCAGGATCGAATGTCAAGATGCCTCGCGCGCCATGCATTCGGGGTCGTCGTGCGCGGGAGAATTGACGCGGCGCGAGACGGGAAACCATTCCATCCATTCGGAGGGATACGGCTGGAGGCAGGAGATGAGATCGCCGGCTGCGGCGTCGGGCGCGAGCCAGGCGGCCTCGTGCTCGGGGCGGAGGATGGCCGGCATCCGGTTGTGGATCGAGGATAGCAGCGAATTGGGCGGCACGGTGACGATGGCGGCGGTGCGGAGGGGGGGGCCGTCGGGCGGGCGCCATTCGTCCCACAATCCGGCGAAGGCGAACAGTTCGGCGTCGAGGCGGCGAATGCAGACGGGCTGCCGGGATCGGGCGGGGCCGGTCCATTCGTAAAAGGCATCGGCGGGAATCAGGCAGCGCCGGCGCTGGAAAGGCTGGCGAAAGGAGGCTCGATCCTGAAGGGTCTCGGCGCGCGCGTTGATCGATTGGCTGCCGGCCGAGGGATCCTTGGCCCAGAAGGGGACCAGACCCCAGCGATGGCTGGCGATGTGCCGGAGGCCGTCCTGGTTCCAGATCACGGGAATGAGCTGGCTGGGGGCGATATTGTAGCGGGGCGTCCAATCGAAATGGATCTGCCCGAGGGCAAACCGGTGCGAGATGGCCACCGACGAGTGCTGGAGTGTGTAGCGGCCGCACATAATCGATCGCTCGATGTTCACGCGCAGGAAGCGGCCGGGCAAGGCGATTTTCCCGCCGGGGGCGCGCTGGCCGATGGCTGGTTTTGGTTTGAGCCGATCGGGACGGCTGGAGTATACAGAGCGGATGAAATCAACTGGAGTGCTGCTGGGGATGGCGGCTGTATGGCTGGCTGCGCTGGGACAGCCGATCGCGGCGGAAAGAGATCCGATCGATCTGCCGGATGGCGGGGCGGTGATGGCCCGGCTGAAGGGGGGGCATCCGCGGCTGATGGCCAGCGCGGGGGATTTCGATCGATTGCGGGAAGCAGTGAGCAGGGAGGGGGATCTGGGCAGCGGGTGGAAGCGATTGCGGCAGTCGGCCGACGACATCTGCGGCCAGGCGCCATCGAGATACGAGATCCCGGACGGGCTGCGCCTGCTGAGCACGAGCCGGCGGGTGCTGCAACGGGCCTATACGCTGGCCTTCGCGCACCGGATGACGGGCGATCGGCGATACGCGGACCGGCTGGCGCGGGAGCTCGAGACGGCGGCGGGGTTCAAGGATTGGAATCCGCGCCATTTTCTCGACACGGCGGAGATGGCGCACGCGTTTGCGATCGGGTACGACTGGCTCTGGGATTACTGGACAGCGGAGCAGAAGAGGATGCTCCGCGAAGCGATAATGCAAAAGGCGTTCGAGCCGGCGCTGGGCTTGTATCGGAAGAACTCGGGCTGGACTCGAGCGCGCCACAACTGGAACCAGGTCTGCAACGGGGGGCTGGGGATCGCAGCGCTGGCGGTTGGCCCCGAGATGCCGGAGGCGGCGGGGGAGATCCTGGCAGGGGCGCTGCGGTCGGTCCGCTTGCCGATGGCGGAATTCGATCCCGACGGCGCATGGCAGGAGGGGCCCGGCTACTGGAACTACGCGACGTCGTACAACGTCTATTTCCTGGCGGCGCTCGAGACGGCGCTGGGGACCGATTTCGGCCTTTCAGCCGCGCCGGGTTTTGGGGAGACGGGCTGGTTTCCGATCTACATGACAGGGCCGCTGGGCCGGACGTTCAACTATGCGGACGGGGGGGACAGCCCGATTCGGGCGCCGCAGATGTTCTGGCTGGCGCGGCGGTTCCAGCGGCCCGAGTTTGCGGCCTACCAGGCGCGGATTGCGGCTCCGCATGTTCTGGATCTCGTATGGCGGGGGCCGGATGCGCCTCTCATGTCGGCGGGGCATCCGCCGCTGGACAAGTGGTTTCGGAAGGCCGAGGTCGTCACCATGCGGGATGCGTGGGGCTCGCAAGACGCGCTGTTTATCGGGTTCAAGGGCGGCGACAACAAGGCCAATCATAGCAACCTCGATCTGGGGACGTTCGTGCTGGACGCGCTGGGGGTGCGTTGGGCGGTGGATCTGGGGGCGGGCAACTACAATCTGCCGGGCTACTTCGGGAGCCAGCGATGGACCTATTACCGGCTGCGCGCTGAGGGGCACAACACCCTGGTGTTAAATCCCGGGCCAGAGCCGGATCAAGCGCCGAAGGCGTCGGCGAAGGTGGTCCGGTTCTCGAGCGAGCCTGGCAGGGCGATGGCGGTGGCGGATCTGACCGAGGCGTATGCGCCGCACGCCAGCTCCGTGAAACGGGGGATCGCGCGGCTGGGGGCCGGGCAAGCCCTGGTGCAGGACGAACTGCAGGCCGCCAAGCCGGTGGACTTCTGGTGGTTCATGCACACTCGGGCTGAGATCTCGGTTGAAGGGCGCGAGGCCTGGCTGCGGCAGGACGGCCAGCGGCTCAGGGCGCGGATTCTCGAGCCGGCGGGTGCGCGGTTCGAGGCGCTCGAAGCGGCGCCGCTGCCGGGAACACCTCAGCCGGCGCGCCAGGACTCGAACCGAGGCGTCCGCAAGCTGGCGATTCATCTGCCGGCCGCGCAGGACCTGCGATTGGCGGTTTGGCTGGTCCCGTTACGGCCGGACGAAACCGGGCCGGGCCAGGCGCCGGAAGTTCGGCCGCTGGCCGAGTGGTGACGGCATGGCGCGCCGCGCCGGAGCCCTCGCGGCCATAGGACAGCGCCGGAAGGCCGAAACGCTTACGGATTACCGAGGATCTTCCATTCGAGGATGCCGGCGGAGAATCCGGTCTGGAGCCGGGCTTCGAGGCGCAGGGATTGGGTCTCGATCCGGGTGAACCGCGCTTGGTTCCAGGCATCGGCTTGAACGCCGAAGCCGGCGGACGGTTCGACAGGGCGCCATTCCTCGCCAACGCGATGGAGCACTCTCCACGATGCCGGCACGCGGCACTGCCCGACCCCAGTATCGTCGAACCAGTAAACGGAGACACCTGTCACTGGCCGGGGCTTGTCGAAGTCGAACTGAACCCATTCGGTGGTGCCCTGGCGGTCCCACCAGGTGAACCTCGGGATGGCTTGATCGCCGGACTGGGAGGGCTCGAGCCCGTCATCGAGGGCATCGACGGTGTCGTTCTCGTAACAGTGGGAGGCGGAGATCCGGAACGCGGAACGCCTGGCCTGCGGGGGGGCGATCCACTCATGGGCGGCGGGGCCCGTGCCGATTGTTGGGAAGGACGAGATCCGGAGACGTGCGGCGCCCATCGGGATGAGCGTGACTGTCTCGAGGGGTTCGGCGGAGCGGACGGGGCTGGGCTGGAGCTTGCCGACCAGCCCGAGCGGATCGGTCTGCCAGGCGGGGATTTTGCGGGCATTGACCTTGAGCCGGATGGGGGCATTGGATGGCGTGAACGGCTGCGCCGGCAACGGTTTTCGCTGGCGAACGACTTCGAACGATCCTGCGGGATGATCGGTGTTGAGAGCCAAGCCGTAGTTCCAAGCCGAGCCGGGGAGGACCTCCCATTCGGTCCAGCCGTTGCGCTGGCCGTAGGGCTGCCAGCGCTCCTGGATCTCGAGAGCGAAGGTCAGCGGGCCATGATCGACCGAGACGGCGTTCTGGTTCTTGGCCCATCGGCGGAGCGTGATCTGGCGGGAGAACTCGAGGGTGAGGACGTCGCCGTTCTGCCAGGTGCGATGGACGACGAGCCAGGAAGGCGGCGCGGTCGAGACGGGGATCGATTGGCCATTGATCTTGACGGCGGGGCGACCGCTCCAGCCCGGCACGCGCAGGTAGAGGGGGAAGGCGACGGGCTGGGGTGTGGAGAGGCGGAGTCGGACGAGATCATCGAATGGATAATCGGTTTCCTCGGCGATCTGGACGGGGATGCCGGGGCCGACGCGGGCGCGGACCTCGGAGGCGGCGTAGAGCGAGGCAGCAAGCCCGCGGTCCCAGGTGGCGAGCCAGAGCTCCTCGGCGAAGAATGGCCAGCCGTGGGAGACGTTGTGCTGGCAGCAGCGGTAGACCTCGAACGGGCTGTAGGAGAACATCGTGCCGCGGTTTTGGATGCCGGGCGATTTATTGTGGCGGTCGAGCTGGACCTGGTTGGCGCAGGTCAGGTAATGGAGCCCCTTGAGATCCGGGGTGAGCGCGGCGGGGAAGCTGTTGAAGGCGATCTCCTCGCACCGATCGGACCAGACGGGATTGCCGGAAATCCGCTCGAGAAGCTCGAAGCTGTGCATGAACTCGACAATCCCGCACGTCTCGAATCCCTGCCGCGGATCCGTGAAGCCGGGCCGGCAGTTTTCGTCGCCGGCGAACGTGCCGCCGGGGAACTGGCCGTAGAGGTCGAGGATCTTGCGGTAATTGCGTTCAGCCGCGTAGAGGAGGATCGGGTCCCGGCTCTGGACGTAGAACATCGCGGGGGCGCGGAAGCCCTGGGCGATATTGACGTTGTGCCAGTTGATGATGTCCTGGTCCCAGCGAGCCATGTTGTGGTGGATCTTGCTGGCGAGCTCGAGCAGCCAGGGATGGCCGGTCCGGTGGTAGAGCCAATGGACGCTCTCGATGTTGTCGCCGGCGCGGATCCGCGGCCAGTAGCCCTCGCCGAACGCGGAGGCGGGCAGGAGGTTCTGCCAGGCGCAGTATCGGGTCATGACACGGATGGCGCGCGGGTCGGCGGTGTATTCGTAATAGGATTGGAGGATGTTGAGCATGACCATGTGAGGCCAGAGGTCGGGCTTGCCGTTGATGCCGGCCAGGAGGGCTTGGGGGCCGAAGTAGCCGTCCTCGCGCTGGGAGGCCATGACGGCTTCGATCCAGCGCCGGGTCTCGGCGATGATCGAGGCGTCGTCGAGCACGTAGCCCAGGTCGCCGTAGCCTTTGAGCCAATACGGGAGTTCTTCCCAGCCGCGTTCGCCTGATCCGTCGGGCCGGGCCCAGGCGCTCTGATCGAAACGGAGCCAGGGAGAGATCTCCTGGAGGCGGCCGATCATGCCGTCTCGTTCGAGCTCGAGCATGTGGCGGAGCCAGCCGCGGGGCTGGACGGCGCCCGGGGGCAGCTTGAGAAACGGCGCGGGCTGGATGGGGGCGCGCGGCGCGACATAGAGGCCGTCGCGGCGTTCCGCGACAGCGGTGAGAGCGGATCGGATCTGGGCAGGCTGGCCCGCCGCGGGCGCTGCAGGCGGGGCGGCATCGGCGATATCGGCGATGGCGGCGAGGCCGACGTCGATGTATTGGCCGCCGCCGGTTTGGCGGCAGTGGACGGCCAGCAGATTGGGGCCCGGCCTCAGCGCGGAGACGGCCGCAGCGGAGACGGGGATCGGCTCGTAATCCGTGGTATAACCGGCGAGCGCGGCGGCAGGCTGGCCATTGACGAACAGCTCGGCATCCTCGTCATGGTGGATCATCCAATGGAGGTTCTCGCGCGGGAAATCGGCGGGCAGGTTGACCGTGCGGCGGAGCCACAGGCCGGGTGTCTTCCATTCGGTGCGGACGACGGCGCCGGGCGTGTTGGCGGCGCCGAATCCGGCGGGGCCGCTCTTCCATTCGGCATCATCGAAGCCGGGCTGGCTCCATTGCGGAGGGGGCGGGCTCGTGGAGTATCGCCACGTGGCGGCGGTTTTCTGGGAGGTGGGGATGATCTCGCGGATGACGGGCGGCGGCGGCGGGGGGAGATAGACGGAGCGGTTGGCGCGGGCGATCGCCTCGCCATCGGGCTTCACTTGGGCCCGGTCATACGTCAGGAGGCCGTTGACCTCGATCTCGACGTCGGTGGTCTGGGTGTAGATGGCGGCAGAGAGGCCGTGCGAACCGATCAAGGGACGGAGCTTTCGGATCAGGCCGAGGTAGCCGGCGGTCAATGTGGCGGGATCGGCGAAGCTCCGATAGCCCCAGTTCTTTTCATCCTGCCATGTATGGCCGCGCAAGGGCAGGCCGAGCCCGCCGAACTCGCCGAGGACGCCGGCGCGGGCGGGTTCGGGCGGGGGCGCGCTGGGGCCGGGGTAGGAGTGGATATCGAGGACGTCGCCGACCTTCTTGTCGGTCCAGCCGCTGGCGTTGTTGACGAGCCGGCTGGGATCGAGCTGGCGAGTGAGCTCGACGATGCGCTCGGTGTCGTATTGGCCCCAGCCTTCGTTGAACGGCACCCACATGACGATGCTGGGATGGTTGAAGAGGCCGGCGACCATGGCGCGGAGCTCGGCCTCGAACTGCCGCTGGTCTTCCGGGGTGCGAGGGCGCGCGCTGGGCATGTCCTGCCAGACGATCAGGCCCAGCTTGTCGCACCAGTAATACCAGCGGTCGGGCTCGATCTTGACGTGTTTCCGGGCCGTGTTGAACCCGAGCTGGCGGGTCATCTCGATGTCGAACCGTAGGGCTTCGTCGGTGGGCGCGGTGTAGAGCCCGTCCGGCCAGAAGCCCTGGTCGAGAGGGCCGAACTGGAACAGGGGCTCGTTGTTCAGCATCAGCCGGGTCATCCCTTTTTCGTCCTTGCCGATCGAGATCTTGCGGAGGCCGAAGTAGGTCGTGAGCCGATCCGTCGCGGCGCCGTCCTGGTAGACGGTCAGGCGTGCGTCATACAGGAATGGCTGGTCGGGGGACCAGGGACGCGGGTGCGGCACGGCCATGGTCAGGCGCATGGAGAGGGGAACACGCGGAGGCGCGGAGGTCGTTGTGAGGGTGGAGATCTCGGCTTGCTGGATGATCTGGCCGGCTTCGAGGATATCGACAAGGAGCGTCGTGCTGCGTGTTCCGGCGGGGGCTTGGATCGATGCGTCAAAAGTCACGGCGGCCGCATCGAGGTTGGGGGTGATCCGGAGGGAATCGACGTAGGCGGCCCCGAGAGGCTCGAGCCAGACGGTCTGCCAGATGCCGCTCGATGGCGTGTACCAGATCCCGTGCGGGTTCCGGACCTGTTTGCCGCGGGGCTGGCTGCCGGCGTCGGTGGGATCGCTGACGGCCACGCGGATCTCCTGGCTTCCCTCGGTCCGGAGCGCGTCCGTGATGTCGAAGGAAAAACCGTCATAGCCGCCGCGGTGCTGGCCCAGGAGCTTGTCGTTGAGCCACACGGCGCACTCCCAATCCACCGCCCCGAAGTGGAGGCGGACGCGGCGTCCGGCCCATTGGGCAGGGATCTGGAACGTGCGGCGGTACCACAGCCGGTTGGTTTCGCTCAGGCGTTTCATGACGCCGGAAAGAGCGGACTCGATCGGGAACGGAACGAGGATCTTGCCTTGATATTGAGAGGGCGGCTGCAGGCCCGCAACGGCGCGGGCCGCGGATGGATTTTTAGCAGGAGATGCGGTGTCAGAGATCCCGCCGCGTGAGGGCACGCGGCCTGCATCGCCAGCAACCGTCCCGGTGTAGGCCGGGTCACCTGACCCGGCGTTTGGAACCTTGTCTTTGACCGCGCCGCGCGGTGTGCCGGTGACATCCTCGATCGAATAATCCCAGAGGCCATTGAGGTTGAGCCACTCGGCGCGTTCGAGCTGGGGCCGGGGATATTCGGGATGGGGCTGGGCGGGCGAGACATCGCCGGCCCAGCGGGTCATGAGCGGCGCGCGAGCTGGAGGCCATTCCTGGGCCGCGGACGCTCCGGCAATGGCCAGGCTGTAGATCGCACAGAGACCAACAAGTCGTCGGATGCCACTGTTTTTCATAAGATCAGGTTGGGATCGGATTCGAGTCGGGGGGGGTTAACGGATCGATTGTTCGGGGAGTGCGGACTGAATGCCTTCGTCCAATGGCATCGAATCTTGCTCGAGACCGGCGGTGCGCTGGCATCGGGCGAGCTCGAGCTTGAGGGACTCGAGCTGGCCGGCATAGCGGGGGTCGCGGATCAGGTTGCGGCGTTCCTCGGGATCGTTTTGCAGGTCGTAGAGTTCGGCCAGGTGCCGATCGGGGCCGCCGTCCCCGTGGGGGTAGCGCACGTATTTCCAGCGGTCGGTTCGGACGCCTCGGACATTGGGCGTGTAAGGGAATTGTTTTTCGTAGTTGTACTCGTAGAACCAGGATGTCCGCCAGCCCGGGTCGTTGCCGTGGACGAGATGCCTCCAGGAGCGGCCATGGATTTTCTCAAGGGGCGGCGCGCCGCAGAGGTCGAGGATCGAGGGGGCGACATCGACAGTCAAAACCTGGGAACGGATCACGCGCGGCTGGCTGGGGGGGATCAGGGGAGGATAGCGCAGGACGATCGGGATGCGGATGCTGGGCTCGTGCATGGTGCGCTTATCGACCATGCCGTGCTCGCCGTTGAGGAGGCCGTTGTCGCCCATGAACAGGATCAGCGTGCGATCGAGCTGGCCGGAGATCTCGAGGGCGCGTCGGAGCCGGCCGACGCTGTCGTCGACGGACCGGATCGTGCCCCAGTAGGCGCGGGTCATGGCGGCGAAATCCTTGACGGCCTCGGGGCGGCGGTCGGGGAACGCCTTGCGCCACTCGAACAGCGGGCCATAGATGCCATGCCAGGTGTCGAGCCGCAGAGCCACCCAGAGCGGTTTGTCTTCGAGACGGAAGGCCGTGTCCGGGTAGGGGATCTCGATCCGGTCGAAGCTGTTCGAGTAGCGGGGCTCGGGGATGTAGAAGCTATGGGGCGCCTTGTGGCCGAGCATGAGAAGAAAAGGTTTCGATCGGGGCCGCTCGAGCCAGCGGACGGCCAGGTCGGTCACGGCGCGGGTGTAATAGCCGGGCAAAGCCTGCCGGGCGCCATCGATGTTGAACTCGGTATCGTAGTATTTGCCCTGGCCCTTGTGCGTGACGAAATAATCGAACCCAGGGCGGCGCTCGTCGTTGTTCTCGCCCATGTGCCATTTGCCAATATAGGCGGTTTCATAGCCGGCGGACTGGAGGATGCGCGGGAAGCTGGGGAGATCGGCGGGGTATTCGGTAAAATTGTTGAGCACGCCGTGCGCGTGAGCGTAGAGACCGCTGAGGATCGATGCGCGGCTGGGCGAGCAGAGCGATGTGGTGCAAAACGCGTTGGCGAACCGGACACCTTCGGCGGCGAGGCGGTCGATGTGCGGAGTCTGGAGGTGGGGATTGCCGGCGCAGCTCATGGCATCCCATCGCATGTCGTCGGTCAGGATCAAGAGGACGTTGGGGCGGCTCGAACTGGCGGAGACGACGGCGGCGGACACCAGAGGCGCGGCCGATCCTGCCAGGAAGAGAATCCCGCACAGGGCGGATGCCGTCGAGTCCAGTTTCATCGGGGACAACATAGCGGAAAGCCGAGCAGGAGTGCGAATGGAAAAAGGCGCCGTGAGCCGGAGGGGGTGTAGGACAAAATTCTCTGGCGGGCAACTCGGATCCCGGCCGTCTCCCCGACCCTCCGCGGCAGTGGAGGGCCGGGGAGAGGAGGGCGTGCATTTTCTGAAACCCCTCTCCATGAACCTGCCCACACGAGCGCGGCCTTCAGGCCGCTTCAACAAGCGACAGGCCGAACGCGCGGAAGCGGGCTAAAGCCCGCGCTCGTGCGCCTGCGGAGGTAGGGACGAGCCGCCGGCTCGTCCGCTCGAGCGCGGCCTTCAGGCCGCTTCAACACGCGACAGGCCGAACGCGCGGAAACGGGCTAAAGCCCGCGCTCGTGCGCCTGCGGAGGTAGGGACGAGCCGCCGGCTCGTCCGCTTGTCAGCCGACTCTTGCACCCCCTTGCTGGCGTAGCCGCAGCTTTCAAGCTGCGGCTGTATCTCACCACGAAGGTCAGGAAGAAGTTGCCCACGAATCACACGAATCACACGAATCGGAATGCCGACAGCCGAAAGGTAGGGCGGCCACTCCGTGGACGCCGCTCGATCTCCTGCCACTCAACTCTCGATTCCCTCGCCCCGCGCCAGCGGGGAGAGGCTGGGAGAGGGGATCCAGCAACTATTCTCTCACCGCGAAGTGGCATCCAGCCGCACGCTGCTGCGTCCGCGGGTCCGGAAGGATTCGCAAATGTCAAATATTTAGATGCGACCCCATTGCTTTTCTGCTGGAGGGTGTGGACTTCGATTCACGGTGGCTTGCCAAGGAACCAACCGGACGCGGGCTCGGCGGCGCGCCGGGTTTCGCCGATGCTTTTCACCGCGGCGAACAGCACGGCTCCACTTGACTCCTGGGGAGCGGCATGGTGAGGTGGCAGCATGCGCATGGCGGCCATTGACTGGGCGATTGTCGGGCTCACGATTTTGATATGCCTGGTGCCGCCTTTGCTTCTGATGCGGCGGGCGCGGTCGAGGCCGGCAGAGTTGTTCACCTCGGGCCGGTCGGCGCCGTGGTGGCTGATCGGGGTGTCGATGGTGGCGACAACGTTCAGCACGGACATGCCGAACCTGGTGACGAATCTGGTTCGGGAAAAGGGGGTGGCGCACAACTGGGTCTGGTGGTCGTTTTTGCTGACGGGGATGCTGACCGTCTATGCGGCGCTGTTCGGATCGGGATGTGTGCTGTTCGGGCGGTGGCCGCAGGCGGTCTTTTGGATTGCGGTGCTGTTGGTTGCCGGTTGGGGATTGCGACGCGTGCCCCATCGATCATTCGCACAAAGCCATGAATAGGCCATCGAACCAAAGACAGGCGCCGGCTGGATCGGATCAGCGGCATTCGCGCTCGATCGTGTGGATCGGTGTGTTGCTGCTGATTGGGTCGGCGGCGCTGATCCTGATGAAGGAACGATTCATGCCCGCGGCGCCGCCGCCGGCGCCCCAGGATTCGCGCGCCCCGGCGATGGCCGGGCCGGCGCCCACGAACCCGGCGGCGTCGATCCCGCCGGATCCCCGGCCGTTGTTTGCAAAGCTGGTGGGCCGATGGGTGCGTCCGGACGGCGGCTATATCCTCGAGATCCGCCGGGTGGAGCCGCAGGGGCGGGTCGATGCCGGGTATTTCAATCCGCGTCCGATCCGGATTGCGCGCGCGGAGGCCTCGGTGGCGGGCCCGACGGCCAAGCTCTTCATCGAGCTCCAGGACGAGGGATATCCGGGATGCACGTATCGGTTGGCATACGATCCGGTGAGCGACATGCTGGCAGGCGAGTATCTCCAGGCGGCGATGCAGCAAACATTCGAGGTGGTATTTTCGCGCCTGCAATAGCCGGTGCAGGGCATCCGGCCGGTCTGGCAAATGGCAAGTGGCGGCCCCGTTGGCGCCAAGTTGGGATTGCCCCTCGGGACCCGGCCGAGTACAGTCGCCGCAGCCGATCATCAACAGACCCTGAATCACGAACCAGAACATCCGCCATGGCCTCCACCAAACGCAACATCGAACGCGCCTACCTGCTCGCCCAGAAACAATATGCCGAATGGGGAGTGGACACCGAAAAGGCGCTCCGGCGCCTGCAATCCATTCCCATCTCGCTGCACTGCTGGCAAGGGGACGATGTGGGCGGATTCGAGCGTCTGGGGAGCGAGCTGGGAGGCGGGCTGGCGGTGACGGGGAATTACCCGGGCAAGGCGCGCACTCCGGAGGAGCTGCGAGCGGATCTGGAGCGGTCGTACTCGCTCATCCCGGGAAGGCACCGTCTGAACCTCCACGCGTGCTATGCCGAGACCGAGGGGCGGAAGGTGGATCGGGATGAGCTGGCCCCCGAGCATTTCCGGAACTGGATCGGCTGGGCCAAATCCAAAGGGCTGGGGCTCGATTTCAATCCGACCTTTTTCGCGCATCCCAAGGCCGACAGCGGATTCACGCTGGCGCACCCGGATCCCGGGATCCGGAAATTCTGGGTGGAGCACGGCATTCGATGCCGCGAGATTGGCGCGGCCATCGGGAAGGCTCTGGGCACGCCTTGCGTGACCAACGTCTGGATTCCGGACGGGTTCAAGGACACGCCCGTGGACCGGAAAGGCCCTCGCGAGCGGCTGGCGGCATCGATGGACGCCATCTTCGCCCGGCCCATCAACCCAAGGCACAACCTCGATGCCATCGAGTCCAAGCTCTTCGGCATCGGATCCGAGAGCTACGTGGTTGGATCGCACGAGTTCTACCTGGGCTACGCGGTCAAACATAACAAGCTGCTGTGTCTGGACGCGGGCCATTTCCATCCGACCGAGGTCCTCCACGACAAGCTCTCGTCGGTTCTGATGTGGGTTGACGAGGTGTTGCTGCATGTGAGCCGGGGCATCCGGTGGGATAGCGATCACGTGGTGACTTTGACTGATGAGCTCGAGGGGCTGGCCCAGGAATTGGCCCGGGGCGGCTATTTCGACCGGGTCCACATCGGCCTGGATTATTTCGACGCCAGCATCAACCGGGTGGCGGCGTGGGTGATCGGGTGCCGGTGCATGATCAAAGCGCTGCTGCTGGCGCTGCTCGAGCCGATTGACGCCTTGCGGCGGCTCGAAGCGGACGGGGATTTCACCGGGCGCCTGGCCCTCCTCGAAGAGGCACGGACGCTGCCGTTTGGCGCGGTTTGGGATCGCTATTGCGACGCGGCCGGAGTGCCGGCGGGCGCGGCGTGGATGGAGGATGTCCGGCGCTACGAGAAGGATGTGCTGTCCCGGCGATCGTAGGCTGGATCGAGGGGCGAACGTCCGCGGAAGATCAAGGCTGGCTGCCCAGCGATCGATGGAGTTGGTCGAACAGCTCGAAGGCGGGAGGCAGGCATGCGGCGGGATCGTTCGGGTGGGCCTGGAGGATCTGGCGGATTTCCCGTTCGAGGTCGGCAGCGCCAGCCACGCGCCGGTCGCCCCAGAAATTGAGCTCGAGCTCGCGGATGATCCTGCCAATCCGGGCGAGTGCGGGATCGTCGACGGGGTGGCGCTGGAGGACGCTTTCGTAACAGGACATGGACGCGTAGCGGCGGTATTCGCCCTGGGGCATATCGACGGGGGTACCAGGGAGCACGGCGACCTCGTTGGTGAGGAAGAGGAATTGGGCCTCCGGATCCACGAAACGCTTGATCAGCCAGAGCGAGGCGAGCTTGTCCGGCTCGAGCAGGTCGGTGGTGACGTACTGGTGGGCCGGCGGGGGCGGCGCGGATTCTTGAGGGGCGCAGCCAGCCATCAGCGCGACGACACACAAAGCCAGCAGAGTTTGAGAGCCCCTGATCATTTGCCGAAGAGGGTGCCCATCACTTCCCCGGTGACGCGGTCGATAAAGACATAAGCGTCGCCGCCCTTGATCGTGCTTCCTGCAGTTGGCTGAGGAGCGAAATAGATCGCCCAGTAAGAGCGTTCCGCCAGCTTCATGGATTGGACTTGGGGGGATTGGAGCAGCGATGGGATTCGCCGGGTTCGCTGCGTCCAGGCGGAATTGGCGTCATCGGCTTGGCTGACAAGAGGCCGATCGGGCGTGTCGCGGCCGAGGCGGCGGAGCTCCGTCCGGGCGCGCTCGACCGCCTGGCCGAGCGTGAGGGCGGGCTGAGAAGTCCCGGTTCCGGCGGGCGGGCTTCCGCAGCCATCTCCGGCGCACACCAGGCCGATAAGAGCGATAAGCAGGAGAACGGTCTTCATTTCTTGCCTCCATCGCCGTCGCCGCCGTCGCCTCCGTCACCGCCGTCACCGCCGTCGCCGCCGTCGCCGCCGTCGCCGCCGTCGCCGCCGTCGCCGCCGTCACTGCCGCCATCTCCTTCGCCGCCGCCGCCAGTGTCGACATCGCCGATATCGGTGGCGGGATTACCGCTGTCGTGATCGTAGCGCTGCATGTCGCCACTGGGTGTGACAAGGTAACCGTCGGTGTCCATGGAATCGTTCCCGTTGGTATCGGTATCGGAGAAGTTTTCGTCATCGTAAACGCCATGGCTGTCGGCGCCATGGGAGTGGTAATCGGCGGTGGCGTTATCGGGTTTGGGGCCGAGGTCGAGGCTGTCGAGGTCTCCACCTCCGGGTGCTGTATAGGAATAGGTGCCATCGTCGTTTTGGTAGATGTAACCGCCGTACTCCCTGTTGTTATTGACGGAGTCGTTGTAAATGTCGTTGAGAGCGGCGCGGCCGGCGTCATCCTGTGTGGGGTAGCTATCGCCCGGGGCCAAGCCGGAGGGATCGGTCAAGTCGACAGGGTCATTCCGCACGTAGATGTAGGGGTTGGGGGCATCGAGGAAGAGGAATGGATCGGGCTGGAGAAAGCGTCCCAGGAGAGGGGAGTAATGGCGCGCCCCCATGAAATAGAGACCGCTCTCCGAGTCGTATTCCCGGCCGGCGAAGAGGAAGCGTCCGCCTTGGGTGGGAGTGCGGTCGGGCTGGCCGAACACGTCGTAGGCGAACGATTCGGTCTTGGCGGCGGCGGCGTCGGTATGAAACGCGACGCTGCCGAGGCCGTCGTAATGGTAATAGCGTTGGGTGGCGCCGGCGATGGTCTTGAGGGGCTGGTGGCGCCGGTGGCTGACGATGTGTTTGCGGAGGAGCGCGCCCGATCCGTCATACTCGGCGATCAGCCGGCCGCCTGCCCAGACGTAGCGTGTGACGGCGCCGTTGACCGTCTTGGCGATCCGGCGGCCGAAGGCGTCGTAGTCGTAGGTGGCGGCGGTGCCGGCCTTGTTGTATCCGGTGAGGCGGTTTTGCGGGTCATAGGCGAAGGCGGCGGCGCCATCGCCGGCGAGGTTCCCGTTGCTGTCGTAGGTGAGCGCGGCGCCGCCGACCGCGGTGTATTGGTTGAGGGCATTGACCGCATAAGCGGTGGTCACGGTGGCGACGGTCTGGATGCGGTTGCCGAGGGCATCGTAGTCGTAACGGATGTCGGAAAACGGATGTCCAGCCGGGTAATCAACCGCAGTGAGCTGGCCGATCGGGTCGTGAGTGTAGCGATGGACGCCCGGGTTCGGGATGCCCGCGGTCGACATGGTCAGGCGGTTGCCATCGGGGTCGCAGGTATAGTCGAATTGGCCGAGCAGCGCGCTGGATGCGACAACGCGATGGACGAGGTTGGTGAGGCGATTGGCGCTGTCGTAAGCGTAATCGGCGCGGGTGCCATTGCCGTAAGCGACTCGGGTGCGGCGGTTGAGGGGATCGTAGGCGAAGCCAGCGACGGTGGCCGTGCCGCCTTCGGCTATATTGGTCAAGCGGTTGAGGGAATCGTATTGGTAGGCGACCGTGCTGCCGTCGGGGTAGGTCAGGCGGGTCCAGTTGCCGGCCTTGTCGTAAGCGTAACCGACTGCATAGCCGTGGGAATTGGTGACGGCGACGACGCGGTCGCGGGAGTCGTGGGCGATGGAAGTGATGCCGTGCGGGTCGCTGGCCTGGCGGAGGCGGCCGCCGGCATCGTAGCGGAAGGTGTTGGATGCGCCGTCCGGGAACAGAGTCAGGACCAGGCGATTGAGGCTATCGTAGGTATGGCGGGTGATCTGGGCGGCGCGGTTCTGCTGGGTGACGATCATGCCGGCTTTGTCGTACCAGAACAGCTCGAACGAACCGTCGGCGAAGAGGTTGGTGGCCGGGCGGTCATAGGCGTCGCAGACGACGCGCAGCGTGTTGGTGCGGGCGTCGGTGACGGAGGCGAGATTCCCGTTGAGGTCATAGGCGTACTCGATGCGGTTGGAGAGGCCGTCGATGACGCGCCAGCGGAGGTTGCGCTCGTCATAGAGCGTGAGGTTGGTGCGGGAATTGGGGTTGATGACTCGGATTCGATTCCCGTTGCCGTCGTATTCGTAGCGGGTGAGGTTACCGAGGTTGTCGGCGACCGCCGCCGCGCGGTCGAGGGCATCGAAGGAGTAGGAGAGCACCTGCCACGGATTGGCGGGATCGCCGGTTTGCCGCTCGATCCGCGTGGTCTTTCCGGCGGCGTTCAGGGTGTAGCGTGTTTCGTAGCTGAAGGGGGCCGGAGAGATCTCCCGCGTCATCCGATCGAGTGTGTCGTATTCGAACGTGATGGTGCGGCCGAGCGGATCGGTTTTACTGAGTCGGTTGCCGCGGGCGTCCACCCCGTAGGCGTAGGCGGCTGCATCGGGTGTGCCAAAGGCAAAGGTCTTGCCGATCAGGTAACCGGTGGCCTCCTGGTATTCGAACTTGGTCGTGCTCCCGCTGGCGTCGGTCAAAGTCAGGATCTTGCCATAGCGGTCATACGTGCGCGAGGCGGCAGGACGGACGCCATCCACCTCGGGTTCGATGATCTGCATGAGATGGCCGTTGGTGCTGCCGAAGGCGGGATTCTCGTAATCGTAGACGTAGGTGCGCACCCGGCCGAGGGGGTCCGTGCAGACCTTGCGCCGGTTGAAGAGCGGGTCGTAGGTGAACGAGTGGACGATATCGTTGGTGCTGTCGGCGATGTCTTTGGCCTTGCGGCGGATCTCGAGCAGGTTGCCCATGGCATCGTATGTCTTCTTGATGACATTGCCGGCGGGGAAGGTGGTTTTAGTGACTTCGTTGTTGGCGTTGTATTCGAACTTGGTCAGGTAAGAGGCCGGATCGGAGGGGCGGAGGCCGGCGGTGAATTCTTTCCGGCTGAGGACATTGCCTTTGGTGTCGAACACCCGCTCGATGCGGAAGCCATTGCCGTTGGTGACAATCCGGGTGAGGTCGCTCGGATAGCCGAAGTGCCAGGTGGCGCTGCCCCACTCCTGGCGGGCGATGCGGTCTTGGGCATTGTAGAAGTTGCGAAGGTAGGTGCGGCCATCGGGATCGGTGATGGAGGCGAGGCGGTTGCCGTTGGTGGCCGAATAGGTGTAGGTGGTGGTGAGGCCGGCGGGGTAGCCAGGCACGGGGGGCGTGGTGGCCGAGAGCAGCAGGCCCTCCTGCGCGGCATCGTAGGTGTAGGTCCAAGTGCGTCCGGTGAAATCGGCCATCCGGATGATCCGGCCATTGGCGTCATAAGTGAACTCGACGAAGCGTCCGCTGCGCGCGTCGTTGAAGGCGGCCTCGATCCGGGTGATCTGGTAGTCGCGGGCGACGACGATCGCATTGGTGAAATGGGTGAACTGGGAGATGGCGCTGATGGGGAGGCGGCCGCCGTTCTGGTAAGTGATCAGGAGCTGGTTCCCGGAACGGTCGCGGACTTCGGTCAGGCAGCCTTCGGCGTTGTAGATCCTGATGGCGCCATGTTTTTCGCGGAGCGTATAAGTGCCGTCGGGATTGCGGGTGATTCGGTAATAGCAGCCTGCGGGCGGCGAGAAGGTGTTGTCGCCGTTGTTCTTGAACTCCCTGAGCATGGTGTTGTCCGAGCGATGGAGCAAGTTGCCGGTTTCAGCGAGGATGAAGATGCGCTCATTGTACATGAGGTTCCAGCCGTAGCCGAACGATCCCTGGAAACCGGTGGCGGAACGATAGAACCGTTTGACCCGGAGGGGGATGCGGCCGGGGATGGTGACATCGTTGACCTCGAAATAGAACTGGCCCGAGAAGAGATCGACCGGCTCGCCCTCCTTGCCCTCGCCATCTCCATCGGCATCGTCATCCCAGGGGCCGTCGGGATCGGGCGAGGGGCCGCTGTCCCCTCCGCCAATCGGGGTGCCACCGTGGAGGTCGTTGACGCCGTTATCGTAGGCGTGGGCGGCGGGCGGTGCGCCGAGTCCCAGGATAACGCCGAGCGCGAGGGCGGCGATTAAGGCGACAGGGTAGTTCCTACGGTTCATGGGTTGCCTCCTTCGGGGGCTAGATCGACGGTTTGGCTGGCGGTGCCGAGGCCGCCATAGCGGTCAATGACGTTGACCGTGAGCGCATGCCGTCCGGGGGGAATTCCGCGGGTGGACATGCGGTAATTGAACGGCAGGAGACCGCGTTCGTCTTCCATGACAAACATGGCATCCAGGAAAAGCATGATCTCGAACCGCTGATTGAGGAGGCGCGCGCGGTCCTCCGGCCGGCAATTGGCGCGGATCGTGACCGTGCGATCGCGCGGGTTAGGCTCGACGGCCAGATCGATCGGGAAATCGTCGGCGACCGGCATGGCGGACGGGGTGGCGGGCGCCAGCGGCCACGGGGGCGACTTGAGATCGGCTAGAGAGGGCGCGAGGCGATCTTCAGCGAGCGATTGGACGGCAGGCGGGCTGGGCCACGGGATGGTCGCGACCAGGATATTGTCCGGCAAAGCGACCGCCGAGACGATAACTTGGCCCCGGGGGTGTTGATAGAGGTTCTGGAACTGGCCGTTCTGGCATGAGCCATCCCAGGCCACCTCCTGCCAGCCGGCCGGCTGCGGCGTCCACGCCAGGATCGGCGCCAGATAGGGGCCTTCGACAAAGCCGGCTCGGATCCGGACCTGGGCGGCCTTTGGAAGCAAATAGCGGATCTTTTTCTGGCGGGCGTCTTTCTGTGCTTCGGCGATCGAGAGCGTCTGGCCGCCGCCGGGCTGGGCGGGGAAGAGCCCCACACGCGCGCCGGTTTCGTCCTGGGCCACCAGGCAGAACCAGAACATGCCCCGCGCGACAGCCGGGAGGCCCTCGAGGTTGAGCTCGTGCTTGCTGCCGAGGGGCGTTGGAGGACACGCGGCAGCCAGCCTGCCTTGGTGATCGTAGAGGAGCGTGTGGACAAGGACCGGTCTTGAGGTGCGGATCCGGAGGAGAGGCGACTCCTCGATTGGGCGGAAGAAGCGCCGGTAAACGGCGACCTCCTCGAAGACATCCGCCCCGCTCTGGACTCGAGCAGGGGCAAGCGCCGACAGCAGGATCGAGAGGCCAACGACGGCGGCCAGGCCCCGGCGGGCCCGAGCGCTCTGGCCGAGGGCAGAGGCGCAGAACCAGTTGAGCTGGCGCGAACGCGTCCTCATGGGCGGGAGATCTTGAACGTGACGGCCCCGATGCGGTTGTCGGCGGTCACCACCTGGAACGTGATGCGGTGCTCGCCGGGAGCCAGCCCGCGGGTGGACAACCGATAGACGCCGGGCAGATCAATTCGGGTCAGCTGCCAGAGCGCGCCGTCGACGAAACAGAGCAGCGTGTGCTGGCCGAGCCGATCGCCTGCCGCCAGCTCGAACGCCAGGACATGCGGGGCGGTCGCGGCTGCGGCTTTCTGGGTCAAGGCGAAATCCGCCGGGGATTTCTCGACATAGACATCTTTGGCCAGATCGGTTCGTTCCGGCGCAGGCGCGCCCAGAAGGGTGAATCCGAGGCAGGCGGCGAGGATGGTCAGGATCTGTTTCATGGTGGATTCAGGGGTTGGGGCTGGGGAAAACAGCCGGGTAGCGGCAGTCAGCTCCGGGCGGGCTGATCCAGCGGAAATCGGCGCCATCGGGCCGGATCCGCGCGATGCGGAAGTGAAGGCCGTCCCAGGATGCAAAGACGATGAACTGGCCATCGAGCGACCAGCAAGGCTCGGCCTCGAGGCCCGGGCCGGCGTAGAGGGCGCTGGGAGACCCGCCCTCGATCGGGGCGATCCAGAGGTCGATCCCATTGGGTGTTTCCCGACAGAATGCAATCCGCCGGCCGGCCGGGTCGGGAGCGGGATCGGTGGCGGTGGCGAAGGCGTCGCCGAACAGGATCCGGGGGCGGGGCTGCTCGAAGCTGGCACGGCAGATCTGGGACCTGCCCTGGTGCGCTTTGACGAAGAGGAACGCACTTTGGCCGGGAATCCAGCGAGGCATCTCGTTCAGATGCGGATCGGCGATGAGAAGCCGTTTCTCTTGATAGTCGGGGGAGAACCACCAGATCCGGATATTGTCCAGCGCGTTGGGTGCGTACGTGGCGACCAGGCAACCGCGCGCCGGGTCGAGATCGAAGTCCTTGATCACCTCGACATCGGGGAGGCGGACGGGAACGGTTTGCGTCTGCGGCGGGTCCCACTGGAAGAGCCGCCCCTGGTTATCGCGGAACAGGAGGCGGGAGGCGCCGGGAACAGCGCGGAGAGTTCGCGGGTCGTCGACCGAGAGCGGGGCAGGGCGGTGATCCTGGCCTTCGAGATTCGAGGTCCAGATCTGCCAGGAGCCATTCGAGCAGCGGGCATAGGCGACCGATGGGCTTGCCGGCGCGGCGGCCGTCCGGCCGGGCTGGCCGCCCGCCCGCACCAGCTCCAAGAGGAGCAGCAGCGAAATCCAGCGGGTCAGGTTCATCGGACCGTCAGATTGGCGACACGCGTTTCCTGGATGCCGGTGTCCGGATCGATCGCGAGCAGGATCATCTCGTAATCGCCGGTGGCGCGGACCACGGCGTCGTCCGCGTAGGTGCCATTCCATTCGAGCTTGTGCGTCCCGGCCGGGCGGGCCGTCAGGCTGAAGAGCGAGATGTAATTCCCGTTGGGATCGCGCAGCCGCATCTGGACATTGGCTGCCCGGTTGAGCGTGTAATGGATCTCGGAGACCGTCGAGTGGGATGGCACGATGACATAGGCCTCCGCCTGGAGATCGGCGATGATGAGCCCGCGGCGATGGTAGAGAGCCACAGCGTTCTCGGGAAGAATTTGGGTCTTCGTCGAGAGGGTGAACCGGCCGTAATACAGCGAGTGGTCGATGCTGTTGCGTCCATTCCAATAGACGGTGCGGGCGCCGGCGTCCTGGGCTTCGCCCCAGATGATCGGATAGGCCTGGTTGGGCACGGCGAGGAACACGAACGCGGGCGCGAAAAGGCTGAAGGTGATCTCGACGGGCTCGTTGGCCTGGAAGTTGAAATTCGTGTTGACGGTCACGCTGGACACCGTGACGGGGCCGGGCACGTATTCGGGCTGGTAGGCATCGGATCGCCCGTGCTCGGCGGCGGCGCGGACGGTGAACGCATAGATGCCGGGCTCGAGCAGTTGGCCCTGCGGATCGCGGCCGTCCCAGGTGACCCGGCGGGCGCCCGGATCCATGGTCTGGCGAGCCGACCAGACCGTGTTCGAGGTGAACGTGACGCCGACCGATCCCATGAAATCGATGTTGGTTTCGACCATCGAGATGTCGACCGTGACATCGCTGCGCTTGCTGAGGGTGAAGTCGATGCTGACCGCCTCGAGGGGCGGATCGAACACTTGCCGGCTGAGCGCCGCGCCCGAGATCTTCACGTTGTCGACCTGGGCCACCCATTGGGTCTGGACGAGGTTGCCCGCCAGGTCGGCCGTCCGTACCCGGAACACGTAGACGCCGTTGCTGAGCGTCCGCGAGTCGATCTGCCCCAGGGTTCCGTTGATGACGGGGAGCGTGTTGCTCCTGATCGTGATGAAGTTCGTGGGGGCGGCGCCGATGCCGTAATCGACGACGGAAAAGGCGAAGGCATCGTCGCTGGCCGTGCCCTGGAACACGAGCTCGTTGGCGTATTTGCCGTCGGGGAGCGAATTGAGCGCGACGGAGCTGAATGGCGCGGTGCGGTCCAGCCGGATGATCTCGCCGTGGGCGGCCGCGACGCGGCCGTCGCCCGAGTGCGTGGCCACGACGCGCGAGCGGTAGACCCCGTCAGCGGCGGGGGCGCCGGCCTGGCTGGCGCCGTCCCAGACGTTCGAGAGGCTCGTGCCGGCGCCGGCGAATCGGCGGACCACGGCGCCAGCGAGATCGACAATCTCGAGGTTCCAGCTCGAATCGGCGGAGATCGCGCCCTGGATGATCAGCGTGTCCCCGCGTCCGTCGCCATTGGGCGAGAACCACTGGGCGGTATGACGGATGCCGAACGGGGTGAAATTGGGGTTGATAGCGAGCGGATTGCTGAAGTCGACCGTCGGGGAGTATGTGTGGTCGACGCGGTGATAAACGACTCGCTCGATGAGGTTGCTGGCGTCCGTGGCCCACCAGTTGGACTGGGCGCCGATCGTGACGGTGGCGGCCGAGTAGAAATTGTAGGCGTAGAGGTCGTAGTAATTGGCGCCGGAGGTGCCGTTGCCGGTGAGGCTGTTCTGGAGGAGAATCGGATCGGGATTGCGGTCGGACGACCGGGTCGATGCCGTGATGGACAGGCCGTGGCGCTGCTGGAGGGTGACCATGTTGCTCTGGACGATCGGATCGGCGTTGTCGTAGATGTCCAGGCCGGTCTGGTTGAGCTCGACCAGACATCGATCAACCCGGGAGGTCGACGTGTGGAAATAGCCGGCGGTCTGGTTGTTGCGGAACTGGGCGCCGACGATCGCGGGCGAGGCGCTTTCGCAGCTCACGCCTTTGGCGGCGAACTCGATCAGGACGTTCGACAGCACGCACGAGGCGTCATCGGAGGCATCGAGGAACCGGAGCCCTTCCCAGTTGCCCTGGGCGGGCATGTTCTGCGCGCTGGTGAAGACGACGCGATTGGAGGGGTTGCCGAGCGCCTGCAGAGCCCCGCCAACCTCGATCCTGTAATTGCCGTGGAAATAAACCTGAACGCCCGGATCGATCGCGAGGGTCGCGTTGGTGGCCACGGTGAGATGCCCGAGCACCTGGATCGGCGAATCCGAGATCCGCCAGGCGGCATTGGATGACAGGATGCCCTGAGCCGGGGTGCCGGCCACCGCAGGGCCGGTCTCGGACAAATACCAGTTGCCGAAATCCACGACGGGCGAGCGCGTGGTGTTGTCGTTGTAATCGTAGATCATCGCGCTGATCTGGACGGCCTGGACCGAGCCCCACCAGTTGCTGCGGGCGTTGATGACGACACTCTGCGACAAGTTGTAGTTGCCGGCGCGCACCGCCATTTGCTTGTTGCCTAAAAGCTGGTTGAAATGGATCGCGGGCAGGCTGTTCCGCGGCTGGGAGCTGTCCCCGTAAACCTCGATGCCGTCGCCGTCGTTGTTTCGAATCACGTTGCCGAGGATGGAGGGGTGCGAGAGCCATTCGCCGTAGATGCCGTCGTTGCTGTTGGACTCGATGAGGCTGGACTGGATGAGGGGCGAGGATTGCTGCAGGAACACGCCCCGTTCCGAGTTCAGGCGGATGGTGGATTGGACGATGGACGGCGAGGCGCTGGAGCAGCGGATGCCATTGACCGCGTACTCGAGGACGGCGTTCGAGACGACGCACGCAGCATCGTCGCTGGTGTCGTTGAACTGGATGCCGGTCCAATGGCCTCGGGCGGGCGGCTGGCGCCCGCTGGTGAACACGATCGGCGCGTTGGAGGCGCCCAGCACCCGCAAGGCGCCGTTGACGGCCAGACCGTAGCTGCCCATGAACTCGACGCGCACGCCCGGCTCGATCCGGAGGGTGACGTTCGTGGGGATGATGAGGTCGCCGGCGGCGTAGATCGGGGAATCGATCGCCCGCCAGGTCGTGTTGGTGAGCACGGGGCCGTTGACGAAGAATCCCGCGGCGGGAGGCCCGCTCGAGGTCAGCAGGTAATTGCCGAAATCGACATAGGGGCTGTTGGCGTTGTCGACACGGTCGTAGATTGCCTGCTGGATGGCGGGTGGATTGGCCACGCCCCACCAGTTGTTGCGGGCGTTGATGACGGTCTCGTTGGGCTGGTAGTAGCTCTGGGTGAAGAGCGCGTAGCTGCGGCTGCGGTAGATGAGGTTGCCATTGATCCGAGGCAGGCAGTTCTGGTTGGTGGTCGTCTGGGCCGACAGGCGGATCCCATATTGATTGCCGAAGATCTGATTGTTGAAGATGTCGGGCGAGGATCGGTTCACGCAGTAGATGCCCTCGTTGTCGTTGTTCTCGATCACGCAATTCTGGATGAGGGGGGAGGAGTGATCGAGGTAGATGCCCTGCTGGGTGCCGTGGCGGATCCGGCTGCTCACGATGCTTGGGGAGGCGCTCGCGCAATCGATCCCGATCCGGGCGTATTCGACGACGACGTTCGACAGCAGGCAGGTGGCATCGTCGCTGGAGTCCTTGAACTGCAGCCCGATCCAATCTCCGGGCCACGGCCCCTCGAAGCCGCTGGTGAACGTGATCGGGCGGTCGGCCGCACCGGCGGCGGCCAGCGCGCCGTAGGTTTCAAACCGGAACGCCCCCATGAACAGCACGGAGACGCCCGGCTCGATTCGGAGGGTGGCGTTGCTGGCGACCTGGAAATGGGTGAGCACCCTCACGGGGGAATCGGCGGCGCGCCAGACCTGGTTGCTGGCGAGCTGGCCCTGGACGAACAGGCCGGAAAGGGCGGGCCCGACGGATGAGATCCACCAGTTGCCGTAATCCACCACCGGCAAGTTGTTGGGGTTATCCGTGTTGTCGTAAATCGTTTGCGCGATCAAGGCGGCTTCGGCGCTCCCCCACCAGTTGCTGCGGGCGCTGATGACCGTGGTTCGAGGCTCGAAGTAGTTGACGGTCCGCAAGCCGTATTGGGAGTTCTCATAAATCACGTTGCGCGACAGGATCGGCAGGCTGTTCCGGTCCCGGGTGGTGTCGCCGCTCAGCTCGATGCCATCGGATCCGTTGCCCCAGATCCGGTTCCCGGTGACCTGAGGGAACGATCGGTCTTTCGCATAGATTCCGTCCTGGCTGTTGTTTTCGATGACATTGTCCCGGATCACGGCGGAGCTGCGTTCGAGGTAGATGCCGTTCTCGCTGCCGTCGCGGATGATCGATTGGACGATGGCGGGGGAAGCATCGACGCAGCGGACGCCCGTTTTGGCAAACCCGATGACGGCGTTCGAGATGAGGCAGGAGGCATCGTCGCTGAGATCGAGGAATTTGATGCCGATCCAATCGCCGGGCCAGGGGTAGAAGTCGGCGCTGGTCAGCTGGACGGGTTGGGCGGCGGAGCCGAGGATCCGGAGGCTTCCGCTGACGCTGATGCCGCTGTTGGCCTGGAAGAACACTTCGACCCCGGCCTCGATGGACAGGGAGGCGCCGTTTTGGATGAGGATGTCGCGGGTGACCAGGTAGGGGCTCTCGGCCAGGCTCCAGGTGGTGGGCAGGATGATGTCGTTGGTGACCGTGGTGGGCTCGCGGCCGCTCGGCATCTGGCGCACATAGTAGAAGCGCCTCCGGTCCAGGGCGGGGTGCGGGCGGCTTCCCTCGCCCGCATCGATCACGGCGACCGAGTTGGAAACGGCGGTGGTCTCGGTCATGAGCAGCCAGGGCCCCTGGACGAGATTGGATCGCCACAACACCTCGTAGAGCGCGCCGGGCTGGGCATCCCAATCGAGCTGGATGCGGCCGTCGCCCAGGCGCTTGATGCGCATTTGGTACGAATGGACCATCACCGCACCGGCCACCAGTGCGCTCAATCCTGTCCAGAGGACGATGCGGGGCAGCAGACGACGAAACCGGCTATTCATAGATCATCTCCAGGTTGGGGAAAATGGGCGTCGGCATAAAGCAGCGACCAGCGACCTCGCATACCTATCTCTTTATGGATGCTAGTGTTACATCATGCGGCAGCCAAGTCAAAGGAATTCCGCGCCGGCAAGGCGATGGCTTGCGGACAGCGCACGCGCTCTGCCGTCCGCCGCGCGCCGCCGTCGGCTGGCTGCGCGCTGCCGATCGTGTCCGCGGAATGACGGGAATGGCGCGGAAACGTTGTTCCTGGCAAGGACGCGCCGCTGACGCGTCCGCTTGAGAGGAGCGGGCCGCGGCCAAATGTGAAATATGTAGCCCTAATGCCGACCCGATTACCTGTTTGACTGCCTGCCGACGCCGCGCCTGAGGAGCGATTTGAGCTCCTCCAGGTGCTCCTGGTAGACGCCGCGGGGCACGGTCTGGTGCTTCTTGCAGAGAGAGGCCGCCATGCCCACCACCTCGCCCATCATGCCGCCCGTCCGCATCACGCGAACGGTCCCCAGCGCCACATGCGTCACGCTGATGTTCCGGCCCGCCATCATCAGGTTCTCGATGTTGCGCGAATAGAAGCAGCGATACGGTATCGGGTAGGGGCTGATCTTGATGTTCCGGGCCTCCGAGCGGAACGCGTCGCACGCGCACAGAGGCTCTCGCGGATAGTGCAGGTCGATCGTCCACGTCGTCGTGACGGAGGCGTCCGGGAACGGCTTGGCTTCGACGACGTCCTGCTGCCTGAGGACGACGTCGCCGAGCAGGCGCCTGGATTCGCGTTTGCCTCCGATATACGCCACCCACTTCAGCCGCTGGCGCGCGAACTCGTCCCTGAACCGGGGATGGTTCTTCAGAACCGCCCAGTTGCCGAACACGACCCGGAGGCCGTAATCGCGGATCTGCTCGATCTGGGTCGCGTGATTCAGATGGAACCCGGTCTCCCAATCCCAATCGCCTCTCGTGGTTTTCACGCAGCTTTTCTCGTCGAAGCGCACGGCCCAGGGGCATTCCGGAAAGGCGGAAGGCTCGCGATCCTCCTCCGCATACCACTGCACCGAGGTGCCCATGACCATCTCGTCTTTCTGCAGCGGCGCGCTATCCTCGCCATACTCGGCCCGGGATTCCCGCCCATAGGCGAAGTCCGCACCGGCCAGCGCGCCGATGACGCCGTCGCCGGTGCAATCGGCCACGAGCCGGGCCCTGAACTTACGGATCTGGCCGGTCCGGATGTCCTGCGCAACGACCGCGCGGATGCGGTTTCCTTGCATGACGACGTGGTTGGCTCGCATGCCGAGGTGCAGCGCGAGGTTCTTTTCCGCCCAGGCCAGCGCGATTTTCTTTTCATCCTCGTAGTTCGACGCCGGGCCGGCATTGTGAATTCTCTTCTCGGGATGCCGCTGGATGACGGCCAGGACCTCCTTGCTGCGGGGCAGGTCCGGCGCCTGTTGGGCCTGGTACAGGCTCCAGTGGCCGATCGGGCCCAGCTCCTCGACGAGGTCGCCCAGGCGCGGATAAGGCTGCTGATGGATGAGGCCCGAGAGCCCGACGCGCACCTCGGAGCTGTTGTTCCCGCCCAGAACGGGCCGGTCGTGGATCAGGGCCACCTTGCAGCCGAGCCGGGCTGCGCTGACGGCCGCGCAGCAGCCGGCCATCCCGCCTCCGACCACCACCAGATCGTACTCGCCCGCGTCGAGCGGTTCGGCCGGAATGCCGAGCAGCGCGCGGCGCCAGGGGGTGAGCGCGGCCAGATCGTTCGGCGGCGGCTGGGCCCCATCCGCCGTGAACAGCAGCGCATCGCATCGCCCCGCAAAGCCCGTCCGGTCACGCAGCGCGAGAGCCACGGAGCGGCTCGGGATCTCGACCGCGCCTCCGTCCTGCCAGTGCCATTCGGCGCCCTCGTCTCCAAACATCCTCTCGACAGCCTTGCCGTCGATGAGCACCTGGAAGAGCCCCGGCGTGCCCGAGGCTTTCATCCCGGCGCTCGTGTCCGGCGTTTTCCAGGGCGCCGCCCAATCTCGGGTTCGAACCCAGAGGCGATATCGGCCGGGCTCCGGGAAATCGACTTGGGTTCTTGCGTCGGAGACGGGCACGCCCAGGCCGTGAGCCAGAACGTAGGGGGAGCCCATCTGGTCCATGCTCTGTTGGTCGATCACCCAACCGCCGAGATGAGCGAAGCTTTCGCCTTCCACAAGGACGCCCCGCGCGCCGGTAGCGGGCGCGGGCTGAGCGACGCCCCGGGTGGCGCGGCCATACAGGTTGCCGCCCTCATCGAACCAGAGTGGATCGATGCAGATGAACCGGCTCCACTCGATGCGCGCGGTTCGTTTCTGGTGGTAGATGTGCCACCAGCGCCCATCGGGATCCTGAATGGTGCAGCCGTGGCCAGGCCCATACAGCCCCTCGCCGCGCTGGATGATGGGGTTGTGGGGCGCGCGCTTGAACGGCCCAAGCGGATGATCCGCCACCGCGTAGCCGACCGCATAATCGGGCGTGTCCGCTCCTGAACCGCTGTACAGCAGATAGTATCGGCCTCGATGCTTGATGATCCAGGGCCCTTCGGTCACATGGCCCGCGCGCTTCTCCCAATCGGACTCCGGCTGGAGAATCACCTGCGGCTTGCCCTGGGGCTGGGTGGGGCTGGCCATCGGCTGCACGCTGATGCGGAATCCGGGGAGCTGGACGTAATAGAGATACAGCGCCCCATCGTCATCGCGGAACAGGTGCGCATCGATGGCCTGGTCGAAGAACTTGCGAACCGCTTGGAAGGGCCCGCGCGGCCCGCCGGCCTCGGCCACGCCTACAGTCTGGTTGACGGTATAGTAGAGGTAGAAACGACCTGAGGCCGGATCCCGCCAGACATCGGGCGCCCACACGTGCGGCTGGCCTGGCCGGAAGACGACGGGGCCGCGCTCCCAATCCACCAGGTTCGTCGATGTGAAGACCCGCGTCCCGTTGTCGCCGTCGACATCCCCTGTCGCATACAGGTAATAGACGCCGTCATGCCGGATCACGGCCGGATCGGCCAGGTTGCCGGCAAGGATGGGGTTCTGGCAGGTCGGCGCAGCCCCGGCCAGCAGGATCGGGGCGGCCCCAACCACCACCGCCATCAGCGGCAGGATCTTCATCGATGGTCGCATGCTTCTCATGACGATCGATCCTAACCGCCCCGAATGGAATTGGCACCAAAATCGTTGGCCGCCCAACCTGTGCCTCCTTCAACGGATGCGATACCGCAGCGGTTGGCCGGTGATGACGTCGCACGGCACGTGTTCGAGATACCGGTGCGGCAGCGCGGCCAACTCCTCCGGATATCGACCTCATCGAGACCATGCCGCTCCAGAGCGCATCCGGCCTGGGCCAAATCCAACTCGGCCTGGAATCGCGCGAATTTGGCTGCCGCCCTGGTGGGGCTGGAACCTGCCAACTGACTGCCTTTCGGGGCAGTTCCTGACTTTGACAACATGGCACCGCATAGGCAATCATAGGCGTATGGCATGCAAGTTGCCAGAGACAACCCTAGCCGCAAAGTCAGGAACGGATCCGAATCCAAGAGACACTCCCATGCTGGCCAGTTTTTCCATCGTGCCAATCGGCGCGTCCGAAGAGGTCAAACACGAGGTTGCCGCGGCGCTCTCGATTGTCGCCGATTCCGGCCTTCCCTATGCGCTGGGCGCCATGCAGACCACGGTCGAGGGGGACGAAGCAGAAGTCATGGCGCTGATCATGCGCTGCCACCGCCGGGTGCGCGAGCTCTGCCCCCGCGTGCTTACCCACATCGCGATCGACGACCGCGCCGGCGCCACGAACCGCCTCACGGGCAAGGTGGAGGCCGTCGAGCAGGTCCTCGGCCGGAAGCTCCGCCATGAGTGAGCGCACGGTCTCTGGGCCGCCGCCGGGGGCGGAGGCGCCGCGCGTCGGGAAGCTCTCCCCGGCGCGGATGGCGGCGCTGTGTGCCAGCTCGATTGGGCGGCGCGACCCGAGGCTGCTGGTCGGCCCTGGCGCGGGGCTCGATGCCGCGATCCTCGAACTCGCCGACGGCCGCGTGATGGCGGTGGCCGAGGACCCGATCTTTCCGGCGGCTGGCCTCCCGCTCGAGACCTTCGGGTGGTTCACGGCGCACATCGGCGCCAGCGATGTCGCCGTCACTGGCGTGCGGCCGCGCCATATGACCTACTCGCTGCTGCTGCCTCCGGGCTACCCGGAGCGCGACGCCAAAACCATCATCGACTCCGTCTCGGCTGCCGCCGGCGAGCTTGGCATCTCCATCGTGGGCGGACACACCGGCTGGTACGGCGCGGTGACGATGCCGATTGTCGGAGGCATCACCGTGTGGGGGTTCGCGGAGCGCGGCTGCTGGGTCTCGCCGGGTGGCGCGCGCGACGGGGACGTACTCCTCATGACCAAGGGCCCGGCCGTCGAGGCCGCCGCGCTGCTGGCCGTGATCCATCGCCAGCTGCTGCAGTCCCGTTTGGCCCCAAGCCTCCTCGAGCGAGCGCTGGCGCGCACCTCCGAGATCACCGTGGTCGAGGATGCCCTCACGGCTTTCGGCGCCGGAGGCGTCCACGCCATGCACGACGCGACCGAGGGCGGGGTCCTCACTGGCATCTGGGAGATCGCTCATGCCGCCGGCATTCCCGCCGCCTGCGATCTCGACGCGGCGCCCGTGCCCGAGGACATCGCGGCGGTTGCGCGCGAGCTCGGCTTCGATCCTTGGGCGGGGATCAGCGAAGGCACACTGCTGGCTGCCGTTGCGCCCGAGGCGGTCGCCTCGGTCGCGGCCGCGCTGGCCGCCAAGGGCATCCCCGCCTGGACGCTGGGGCGTTTTGACGCGGCTCTCGCCAAAGATTCCGCCACGAGCGCGGGGCTTCTCGTGCGTGGCGGCGTAGCGCGACCGCTGCCCGAGCCGGCCGAGGATCCCTTCTGGGCGCTTTTCGCCGCGCGATGACAGCCAATCCCCGCGAGGGGCGATCGCTCCCAGCGCCTCGCAAGTCCTGAGGATGTCGACGGCTTACCTTGAGATGGCGCACCCAAGAGCCAACGCACATGGTGCCAACGATGGAATCTTCATGCCGGATTGCTGGTGATTGCGCCCCATCGCGCCTCGAACCGCGATGGGGCGCCGACCTCAGCCGCGCTGTTCCGGCTCGCGCGGATGTTGGGCCGGCGGCCGAGCCTTGCGCCGACCGGCAGGCTGCGAAATCTTGCCAAACAGTGGGCGGCGATCCACAGGGCTGGCTTGCGCAAACCGGCGCCGGATGACTAAATGTCCGCGATGGTCCAATCGAAAGCAGAATCGCGGCGCGCAGCGTTCACGCTGATCGAGTTGCTGGTCGTCATCGCCATTATCGCGATCCTGGCGGGGATGTTGCTGCCCGTCCTCGGCCGGGCCAAGGAGGCCGGGCGGAAAACCAAATGCTCGAGCAACCTCCACAACATGGGCCTGGCGATGATCATGTATGCCGACGACCATAACGGGTTCATCCCCCGGGGCAACGACCCGGTTTGGTGGCAGGTGCTGACGCCCACGCTGGGCGGCCGAACCCGGCGCGATTATGGCAAGGTCCAGGTCTACACATGCCCCAGCTATCCGGACAAACGGCAACTGATCTGCTACGTGGTCAATGCCTGGACGTTCAGCAGCCCCCGCGACAAGATCGGTTCCGAGCAGATCGGTCTCACCCGAATGAACAAGCTCCAAGCCCCCTCGGAAACGATCTACTTTGCCGACAACGAGAATGGATCATGGCGTCCGATCATCACCGCGCTGGGCGCGAGCGGATCGATCGATCTGAACGACGTCTGGAGCCCGTCGCATCTCCCGTATGCGCCCGGCGGCGCCGTTCTCAATGGGGAGCGCCGTGTGGCTCGAGCCCGCCACGGCCAGGGACCCAACCTCCTGTTTTACGACGGCCACACGGGCTGGAAAAAGGCCTCGCTCATCGTCGTCGACGACTGGCGCGAGCAGCGGCACTGACACGCTCCTTTCGATACAGAACCTCGTCAGTCTCGCCGCATGAGGGCATCCGGCGCGATGCAGCAGGCCGGCTCCCCCGATCCGGCGCTGTGGATTGATTGCGCACTTTCTCGAATCAATCCCGCTGCGGTCGAACAACAGCTCCGTCGTCGCGGGTCTTGCCAGCCGCATGGATTTGATCATTGATCCCCAGTCCTGATCGGCCTTTAATCTCTCGAGCAACCACAAATGCGACGATGAAAACGAATCAAGTGATCGGCCGGCGGCAATTCCTCCAAAGCAGCGCCGTGCTCATCGCCGGCATGGGATTTCAGGAGGCCCTGCCGGCCATCGCGGCGCAGGTGAAGCGCGGCACCCCTGCGATGGAGAAGCTGGGCTGGCAGCTCAGCGTCCAGCTTTACACCTACCGGCGATTCCCGCTTTTCGAGGCGCTCGACATGGTTGCGGCCCTGGGCATCCGCCATATCGAGCCGCTGACCGCTCTCCAAGTGGATGGCCGGCGGCCGGATGTGCGCGCCAACGAGGAGATGCCGGCCGATGTGCGAAGCGAGCTTAAAGCGAAGCTCGCCGATCGGGGCCTGTTCCTATCGAGTCTCTTTGCCCAATTCACGGGTGCGCCTGACCAGGCGAGACGCCTCTTCGAGTTCTGCAAAGAAATGGGCGCCGGCACGATCGTGGCCGAGCCGCCCGCCGACGCTTTGGACCTCATCGAGAAACTCTGTGACGAGTACCGAATCAACGTGGCCTTTCACAATCATGCCCGCGGCCAATCGCCCTACTGGAAACCCGAGCAAGTCCTCGCCGCCTGCCGCAACCGGACCGAGCGCATGGGGGCTTGCGCCGACGCCGGGCAATGGGCGCGCTCCGGACTCGACCCGGTCGAGTCCCTTCGCAAGCTGAAAGGGCGCATCCTCAGCTTCCATCTGAAGGACATCGCGAAGAAGAACGAACCGAGCTCGCGCAACACAGTCTTCGGGGAAGGAGAAGGGGATTTTGCGAAGGCCCTCCGGGAGCTGAGGCGCCTGGGCTATCGCGGCCTGACCACGATCGATTTCGAGCATGACACCCCGGCCCTGCAAAAGGATATGGCCCGGAACGTGAAGTACGTGGAAATGCAGGCCAAAGAGATCCTCAACGCAGAGCGAGAAACTGGCTCCGCCTGAGCCGATCCGCCCTGTTTTTTTCGATTTTTTGCACAGACCCTAAGGAAGAGCGACTTCGACGACGAAAAAGCAGACTGGCCCTTGGAGGGCATCGGCGGGGTTCTCGATGATCACGCGCTCCCATTCGGAGTCGATGGCGGTGACGGTGGTTGTGCTCGTCATGGGCGCCCACGAATCCGAGCTCAGCGCGATCGATTGTTTGGGGGTGTAGGTGAGGTCGCGGTTCTTGCGCCGAACGAATTCGAAGCGAGCGACCGGCGCAGGACCTTGCCGATCGAGCCAAAGGACAGGCAGGCCCGAAACCCCCGTGCCGGGAGTTAGCCGGCGGTCATCCGGGCCGCTGCCGTTCATGTTGAAAGCGTATTTCAGTGCGTTCGGGATGCCGTCGCCATAGGGCGCCGCTGACGGGAGCGCATGGTTGCCGGTGAGGCCGGCTCCCTCGATCCATAGCTGCCATCCATCGTTGGTGAGGCCGGATGCCAGGCGGAAGAACACGGCTTCGCACCAGGAGATGGATGGCAGGATGTCCCAGGCGCCATCGCCTAAAAAAGTGCTCGTGATATAGACCTGATCGAGACGGCTGTGTCGTCAGGCGGTCCCGGGATCAGGCTGCTGAGATGGCTGTTCAAGCCGTCCAATCCGCTGTAGAACAGGTTGGTTCCGGGATAGAACACACGATTAATGTAACCGATCTGCGCTGTACACGTGGCGTGTGCAGCGAGGAAGATCGGGGCAATTGCGAACCAACGAAGAGCGGTCCGGATGCGCATGGCTGATTGGATTGGGATCTGATCTTGACCGTATTGGCCGCCAACATGTACTCGAAGGGCTTCCAGTTCGGGAGCGCAATGGGATCGAAACAATGGATCAATATGTCAAATATTTAGATGCGACCCCATTGGCCATTGGCGGTTCTTCAGATCTCGGTCCAGGCGCCCGGGACGGGGGCGGGGTATCGGCCTTGGGCGTCGGCCTGGACGGGCGCGGGGCTCGATGGGGCCAGGCTGTCGACATTCGAGCAGAACTGGAATCGCGAGGCCAGCGCCTCGTCCCAGGTGACGATTCGGCCGGTGTGGACGGCGGCGCGGCCCATGATGGCGCCCAGGTTCGACAGCGCGGCGCGCCGGGCTTCATTGTGCGGACGATCCTGGCGGATGGCGCTCAGGAGGACATCCCACTCGGCCTGCCATGGATTGACGGTTTCCTTGGGCGGTCTCCAGGCGACGTTCGGCGGCGCGATGCGCTGGTCTTTGTAGAGGCAGGAGGTTGGGGCGTGGACATTGCCGGAGAACTGCGCGGCGCACCGGGTGCCATGGACAAAGGTCGAGAAATCCTCGTGGCACCTGGGGATGTAGCGGCCGGTGACGAGCGCTTTGGCGCCGTCGGCGAACGTGTATTCGATCGAGTAGCTATCGAGGTTTTGGCTGCAATCGGCGCTGCCGGCGAACCGGCCGCCGACGCCGTGGGCGGAGACGGGCCAGGCGTCTTTGATCCAGAAGCACTCGTCGATCTGATGGATCATGAGCTCGATGAAGACGCCGCCGGAGGCCCAGAGGAACTGGTAGGGGTGGCCGGGGCTGAGCTGCCAGAGCAGCTCGTTCTGCCCCCGCGGGAACGGCCCCATGAAATACCCCGAGTCCATCCGGTAGGCGCGGATGAGCTGGATCTCGCCCATGGCGCCGTCGCGGATCTTCCCGATCAGCGCCTGGCGGGCGGAGGAATGCCGGCACATGAGGCCGGCAGCGATCTTCAGGTTCTTTTTCTCCGCGGCCTCGCCCGCGCGCAGGATTCGCTGGATGCCTCCCGGGTCGGAGGCGAAATCCTTTTCCATGAAGACATGGATGCCTTTCTGGACGGCGTACTCGAGGTGGGGGGGGCGAAAGGCGGCGTGGGTTGCCAGGATCGCCACGTCGCCCGGCCGCAGGCAGTCGATGGCGCGCCGATAGGCATCGAAGCCGAGGAACCGGCGCTCGGGCGGGACATTGACGCGGTTGCCGAGCCGGCGGCTAAGGACCTGGTGGGATTGATCGAGGCGATCCTGGCGCAGGTCGGCCAGGGCGACCAGCTCGATCGGGCCGCCCGCCCCTGTGCCCAGGGCGCGAGTCGTTCCGCCGTCGTCTCCGAGCACCAGGCCGCCGGCAGACATTGCGTTGCCCACAGCGCCGTTGCCGCGCCCGCCGCAGCCGATCAGCGCCAGGCGGATCGTGTGATCGTCGGCGGCGTGGACGTGCGGGATGGTCACGCCCGCCAGCGCGGATGCGGCGGCAAGCTGGCCAGTGGTCTTGATAAAATCGCGGCGCGAGGTGGCCGAGGTCCGATTCGAGTTCATGGTGGCCATGCTCGTCGGGGGGGTGAATGGATGTCAATCCCCAAGTGCCGCAGCCGGGACGCAAGGGAGACCGAGGCTGGCAGCCGGGAGCGGAACCGCCTCGCGGCCTGGGCGGCTACAACCCGAGCGCCTCGAAGACTCGAAAGTAGATCCAATGTCCGAAATCGTTCGGATGATTGATATTGTTGCCGAGGAGATCCTCCGGCTTTTTGCGCGCCGAGAGAGATTGCCAGCTGGCGAACACATCCGCATAGGCACAGGTCATGCGGGCCGCCACCTGGCGCGTTGCCTCCGCGTAATCCTCCATGTGATGGGAGCCGAATTTCCAGTGCGGGTTGGGCGGGAATGCGGAGAACAGGACGATCTCCGCTCCGGTCATGCTCCGAATCTGAAGGATCATCCGCTCGAGGTTGAGCTCGAACTGGCGGATCGGAACGCCGCCGACATTGTGGTCGTTCATGCCAAAGCCGATGAGGACAAGGTCGGGTTTGAGGTCCAGGACCTTGGTCTGGAGGCGCTGGAGTCCCTGGGCGGTGCTGTCGCCGCCGGTGGCGCCATTGATGGCGTGGATGGAGGCGCTGGGGTACTTGCGCTGGAGGCTGTCCGCCCAGCGCTGCCAGAAAATCAGATCCGGGCGGGAGGCGTCTCCGCCAGCGGTAATGCTGTCTCCAAACGCCACGATCTTCACTGCCTGGCCTGATTCGAGCTTTGTCCGGGTGCGCGGCAGAAGCCGGGCCTGAGGGGCTTGGACGGGCCAGGGCGCCAAGGCCGCGTAGGAATAATCGATGAAGGCGAAGTAGCCCTTGTTGCCGAACCCGGGAAATTTTGTGTGATCGAACTCCTGCTGTCCGAACAGCTGATTCTGGCGGAAATCGGGCAGGGGTGAGGCGGGCGTGCGCCGGATGGTACCGCTGGCGTAATCCACGACAAAATCGCGTCCTTCGACGAAGGCGGCGCCATCGGGTTCGGGCCGATAGGTGTTCCGGACCGAGAGAGGCTTTCCGGGCAGGGGGAGATGAGCCAGGGCGGCGGGCTCTTGGCCGATGAAGACGACAGACTCGCCGGTCTGGCTCTGGATGCGGGCGGCGGGCCGGGTGGCGCAGCCCGCCGACAGGAGGGCGGTTGCGGCAGCCGCCAGCAGGGGCAAGCATGACTGGCGAAGGATGGACAAGAGCGGATAGGGGCTGCGAGCCCAAGGCCCTGCTGTCATAACTGGCTTTCGCTCAGGGTGAACGTGTCGCCTTGGTTCAGGTCGCCTGTTTCGAAGCCGCGTCGGAACCATCGCACCCGCTGCTGCGAGGTGCCGTGCGTGAACGAGTCGGGGACGACATATCCCTGGGATTGCTTTTGGATGTTGTCGTCGCCGATGGCGGAGGCGGCGTTCAAGGCCTCCTCGAGGTCGCCGGATTCAAGCACCTGTTTGGCCTTCTGGGTGTGGTGGGCCCAGACGCCCGCGAAGAAGTCGGCCTGCAGCTCGAGGCGGACCGAGAGTCGGTTCATCTCCTCCTCGCTGACGCGGCCGCGCGCGCCATCCACTTTTTCCATGATCCCGAGCAATTTCTGGACATGATGGCCGACCTCGTGGGCGATGACATAGGCCTGGGCGAAATCCCCGGGCGCACCGAACCGCTTCTGCAACTGCTCGTAGAACCGCAGGTCGATATAGACCTTGTAATCGCCTGGGCAATAGAAGGGGCCGGTGGCCGCCGAGGCCAGCCCGCAGGCGGAGCTGACCCGTTCGCTGAAGAGGACCAGCTTGGGCTCCTCATACGATCGGCCCATCCGGGCGAAGAGCTGGTTCCAGACGTCCTCGGTGTCGGCCAGGACGACCGCGACAAATCGGGACAGAGGATCGTTGGTGGCGATTGTGCCGGCCGATTCCTCGAGGCCGGCATTCGGCCCGACGGCCTGCTGGAGCAGGGCGGTCGGATCCCCGCCGAGAAGAAAAGTGAGCACCGCGACGACGACCAGGCCAATCCCGCCTCCCACCACCGGCATGCTCACTCTCCGGCGATCCTCGACATTCGAGCTCTCTCTGCGTCCTTCCCATTTCATATTTCAACGCCTTCCAGCATGGATGAATAGCGATTTGCTTCACCATCCACTCAACCAGATCGGGTCCGCGCCAGTCAAGGGCCAAGACCAGCGCCGTGATCGCCGGCCATGCGACTTTCTCTGGCTGGGGCAGAGGCGGGGGGATATGCTATCGGACATGAGCCAGCGGGTGTTGATCGTGCCGGACAAGTTCAAGGGGACGCTGACGGCGGCGGAGGCGGCGGCGGCGATCGCCCGGGGCTGGTCCCGGCGGCGGCCGGGGGACGTGCTGGAGCGGCTGCCGATGAGCGACGGAGGCGACGGGTTCGGCGATGCGATGAGCCGGTTGGCGAATGCCCGGCGCCGGATGGTGTGGACCGTGGACGCCGCACATCGTCGTTGGCGGAGCGCCTGGTGGTGGGAGCCGAAGGCGCGGACGGCGATCATCGAGTCGGCGAGCTCGATCGGGCTGGCCCTGCTGCCCCGGGGCCGGTACCACCCGTTTGATTTGGACACGGCGGGATTGGCTGCCGTGCTGCTGGCTGCATCCAGAGCCGGCGCGCGGGAATGTCTGATCGGGATCGGAGGCAGCGCGACCAACGATGGCGGGTTCGGTGTCGCGCGGGCGCTGGGATGGGTGTTCCTGGATGGAGCAGGGGTGAGACTGGATCGATGGACCGACTTGAGGCGATTGCGGCGGATCGAGCATCCGGCGCGGGAGCTGGGATTCGATCGCGTCCGTGTGGCGGTGGATGTGCGGAACCGGCTGCTGGGGCCGGCGGGCTGCAGCAGGGTCTACGGACCCCAGAAGGGGCTGCGTCCCGAGGATCTTCCCCTGGCCGAGGCGAGCTTGAGCCAGTTGGCCCGAGTCGTCCGCCGGCAATGGGGGATCGACATCGCCCGGGAGCCGGGCGCGGGCGCGGCGGGAGGATTGGGCTTTGGTTTGCGGGCGTTTCTGGGGGCGCAGATCGAGTCCGGATTCGATCTGTTCGCGCGGGAGGCGCGGTTGGTATGGCGGCTGGAGGGGGTAGATCGGGTGATAACCGGCGAGGGATCCGTCGATCGTTCGAGCTTGATGGGCAAGGGAGTAGGCGAGGTGGTGCGGCTGTGCGAGGAGCGCGGGAAGCCATGGCTGGGGCTGGCGGGCCGGTTGGGGGAGGGAATGGCTCGGAAGAGGATGTCACGACGATTCATGGCCATCGTGCCGGACCTGGCTGACGAGAAGGACGCGATGGCGCGGGCGGGTTACTGGCTGGAAAAGCTGGCCGAGCAAGCAGCCGAATCAACCGAAACGGCGGGCGCAAAGCGGGCTGTGGCGCTGGCGCCACCGACGTGCGATGAGCCTCGGGCTAGAACACGCGCCGAGGCATCTCGAGGACGCTCGGCATAGGCTGGACGAAAGCCGGTTGGGGCGTGAGGATGGCGGGAGAGAGGCTCGATTTGCCGAGGAACTTGACGTTGGGATCGTCGAGAGGAATGCGGGTTGAATCAGGTGCGGCAGGCGTTTGGGGTATGCCGAGGAGGTTTCTTGCCGTCGATCCGTAGGTGTTGGCGAGGTCGTTGAGCCGCGGGCTGGTGACGGGCTGGAGCTCGTCGCGAGTGGAATCGCGCAGGAGATTGATCGGATCGCGAGCGCCGGCGGCGCCTGAGAACGAGCTGGAGGGACGCAGGAGCTGCCGGATCCGATCGTCGGGCTGCGCGAACTCAAGCGGCGATCGATCGATAGGGCTGTCCCAGAGGCGTTTATTAGCGAGGGAGAGATCGCCTAGAGCGGAGCGCGGGCCGGCTGCGCCCAGCGAGTTGGTGTCGCTGGCGCGGCTGTAAACGGGCTCGGCGAACGGCTCGGTCCGGATCACATAGCTGGCGTTGGCATTGGGATCGGATTTGGCGGACGGATTGGGATCGCCGGCGTTCGAATTGGATTGGGCGGCGCTGTTGGTTTTGGATTCCTGACTCGAGTTGGTATTCGAGCTGGATTGGCCCGCGTTGGGATTGGATTGGATCAAGTAACGTTCCACAACGCTCTTGGGCCGGTCGAGCGAGGATTCGAAAGCGGATTCGGCCGCTTCGAGGCTGTTAGCGAAGGGGGAGGGCTCCATTTCCGGCGTGACAAAGATCCAGTTGCGCCTGCGATCGAGCAACTGCTGGAGCTTTTGGAGGTTGAGCCGGGTGGGAGGGGCGGACGGGGGGATGGCGAAAGGGGCGTTGGGATCCAGCCGATCGGGGCGGAGCTGGAGATTGAGATTATCGGTATTGCGGGTTTCGGGGGCGGCGGGCATGACATGCTTGGGCTCGGGTTTGGAAAACACAGCCCGATCGTCGGCGGCAGGAAGCCGGACGATTATCAGTGTTGCGGCCAAGGGCACCAGGAGCCAGCGGCGCAAAGCCCAAAAGTGGAGCGAACCACCCATTATCTTTCCATTATACGCGATTGCATGCGCGAGGTCAAAACAGGAATCGATTCCCGCGGCCTTGCTATACAGAAGGTCGTGAGTCTCGCCGCGTCAGGCCTGCTTGCTGCAGCGGTGCAGCCAGGACAGGCGGCCCGCACCGATATGCCTCCGGCGCCTCCTCGATCCGGCATTGTGGACCTGTGACACTCTGTATAGGGAAACAGACACGCCTCGGCGGCCCGCGTTCAATATCGAGCAGGATTAACCATAACGGTAGGGAGGGGAGAGGCTGAACGAGTTGCGGAGATGTCGGACTTGGGCGACCTGGCCATTGCGCAGGATGACTTCGACGATATCGAATCGGATTCGGATGGGCGGATTGCGCAATTCGCGCAGGTAATCGAGGGCGGCGAGGGAGAGCCGACGGCGTTTGCGGGCATTGACGGCGGCGGCGGGGCGCAACCAGGCGCCCTGGGATCGGGTTTTGACCTCGACGATGACCAGGCAATCGTGCTCCCGAAAGACGAGGTCCAGTTCGCCTCGATGGGACCGGTAATTGGCGATCAGGAATTCGAGCCCGGCACGGACGAGGTATTGGCGGGCGGCATCCTCGCCCAGGCGGCCGCGGCGGATGTGGACGGGCAAGTCCGGCGGAGTCCGCCAGTTGTGCCACCAGGCTCTGATCGCCTCGATCATCCGTCAACGCCACAGCTCCAACTGGCCGCCTTTCAGCGGGGCGAAATTGCGCCGATGGATCGGGCACGGTCCGTGGCGGGCGATGGCTTCGAGGTGGCGGGCGGTTCCATAACCCTTATGCTGGGCGAATCCGTATTCGGGGTATAATCGATCGCAGGCCTCCATGAGGCGGTCGCGGGTGACTTTGGCGATGATGCTGGCGGCGGATATGGAGAAGGAGAGAGCGTCGCCGCGGACGATGGGGGTGTGGGGTGTGGGCAATCCCTGGACGGGGAGCCCATCGACGAGGACATGGTCCGGGAGAGGATCGAGCTTGCGAACGGCCTCCGCCATGGCCTGGTGAGTGGCGCGCAGGATATTGATGCGGGCGATGAGCTCGACGGATCCCTCCGCCGTGGCCCAGGCCAGATCCGAGGACTCGGTCAGGAAAGCGAACAGACGATCCCGCTGGGCGGGCGTGAGCTTTTTGGAATCGTCGAGGGATGCGAGCCGAGGGGGGATGCCGTCGTGGATCCAGCGGGCGGGCAGGACGGCGACGGCGGCCAGGACGGGTCCGGCGAGCGGGCCGCGTCCGGCTTCATCGACGCCGGCGATGCGGCGCGCGCCCTGGGCGAGGCACTGTCGCTCGAAAGCCCAGCGATCCACCGGCGGATCAGGTTTTCGGGGCCGGTTCGGCGGCGGGGGAGGCTGTCGAAGCCCCGCGAGCCACACCGTGCTGAGCGCTCTTTTCCTTGACAGCCGTGGCGCTCTTGCCGACGCGCTGGCGCAAGTAGGTGAGCTTAGCGCGGCGGACCTGGCCGCGGCGTTCGACCTCGACCTTGTCGATGCGGGGCGAGTGGACGGGGAAGATCCGTTCCACACCTTCGCCGTAGCTGATGCGCCGGACAGTGAAGGTCTCGTTGAGGCCGCGCCCCCGGCGGCCGATGACGACCCCGGCGAACACCTGGATGCGCTCCTTATCGCCTTCGATGACTTTGGTATGGACTCGCACGGAGTCGCCGACGCTGAAGTCGAGCGGGCTCTTGCGGAATTGCTCCGCCTCGATTTTATCCAATAACGCTTGGCTCATAAATTAGCTTTCACCTGTCGGCAGTTTCAGATCCACCGCGTCCGCGGCGCGGTCCAACAGATCGGGCCGCCGCCGGAGCGTGCGTTGCCGGGACTGTTCCCGGCGCCATTTCTCGATCTCCGCGTGGTGGCCGGAGAGGAGCACGTCGGGCACTCTCATGCCGCGGTATTCGGCCGGCCGGGTGTATTGGGGGTATTCGAGCAAGCCCTCAGAGAACGACTCGTTTCCGGCGCTATTCTCGTCGCCCAACGCCCCGGGGATGAGCCGGGTAACCGCGTCGATTACCACCATGGCCGGCAAGGCCCCGCTGGTCAGCACGTAATCGCCGATCGAGATCTCGTCGTCGATCAGCGCCTGGCAAACCCGTTCATCGATCCCTTCGTAGCTGGCGCAAACCAGCAGCAGGTGCGGCTCTTGGGCCAGATGGCGGGCTGTCGCCTGGCAAAAGGTCCGTCCCGCCGGCGCCAGCAGGATCACGCGCGTGTCCTCGCCGGCCAGGTGCTCGATGGCCTCGAACAGGGGTTCGGGCTTGAGCAGCATGCCCGGCCCCCCCCCGAACGGGCGGTCGTCCACCGTCTTGTGACGGTCGTGGGTGAAATCCCGGAGATTATGGATCCGGATTTCGACCAGACCGGCCTGCCGGGCGCGCTGGACGATGCTTTCATCCAGAGGGCCGGCGAACATGCCGGGAAACAGGGTCAGCACGTCGATTTTCATACCACCGTCACCGGCGCGCCGGGCCCGACCGTCCGCGATCTATTCCGCGGGGGGCGGGGGCTCGGTTTTCGCAGGCTGATCCTCGACGATCTCGACCGTGCAGCGCGTGCCTTTGCGGGCGCTGCCGACAACCAGGAGAGACCGGATGGAGTTGATGGTGGTCCCTTGGCGGCCAATCACCTTGGCAACGTCACGCGAATCCACCCGCAACTGGTAAACGGTCACTCCATTTCGATCCGCCGGCGAGATGGCGACCGCCTCCGGATGATCGACCAGGTTTTTGATCACGTATTCGAGAAAATCCTGCATTTAGGCTCCCGCGGTGCGTTTTGCCGACTTGATAAAACTGGCCACGGTATCCGTGGGCTGGGCGCCGCGCTCGATCCAATAGGCGGCTCGCTCGAGGTTCATCGTGACCTTCTTTTCTTTGCGGCCGGGCAAATAGGTGCCGAGCTCCTCAATGAACCGGCCGTCGCGCGGGCTGCGGCCATCCGTCACCACAATGCGAAACGCGGGGTCGTTCTTGCCCCCAATTCGTTTCAAGCGAATTCTGACCATAAGTTACACTCGCGATCTGCTCCTGTCGCCGCCGGGATTCCTGCCCGCCGCCACCGGGAGTCTTTTCTCTATCCAAAGGGCAGGGAAATTATAGCCGGTTTGTCCGGTTGGCAAGCCCCGATTTTCACGGCGATGCGGAGCGGAGGGCGCACCCCCATGAGGGGGGCGGGTTCCGCAGGGTTCGAACGCGGTACCGGTGGGGCAGATGGGCATCGAGCCGGTGGCTCCCGAACGGCTGGGGCAGCCTCGATCGCAAGGCCTCACGGCTCGCGCAGCCGGAAGAACCGGGCGCCTGAAGGCGAGGCCGGCATGTATGGGCTGGAACTCCCCACTGGCAACACGTCCTGCCATGGCCCCGGAGGGCTGTCGGCTTCCTGGACCACACCCAGGGGCGCATCCCACTCGATGACTATCCCGCTGTCGGATCGGGCAATGCCCAGCTGCGGCGTCGTTCCAAAGAGCACATACAAAGCGTCCAGGCCGAAATCGGCCAGGTCTTCTTCGGGCGCAAAGGCGGAAACCAGGGCGAGGTTGGGGCTAACGACATAGCCCTGGTCGCTGAGCAAATCGCCCGGCTGGATGCGTCCCAGCACGCCATCCACGAACCCTTCCTCGAGCGAGAACCAGATCTCGCCGTCGGGCGGCTCGGTTTTCCCGAGCCGGCTGGGCCAGACATGGAAAGCATCGAGCCCGTAGTCCAACGGCAGGGGCCCCACGGCGGGCGGCGGGTGAAATCGGGAAAGCAACTGCTCATTGCTCCTCACCACGAGACCGCGGCTGGACAGCAGGTCGCCGCGGCCGAGCATCTTGGCGGTCCCGGAGAAAACGGGCGTCTCGATCGAAAACCAAACCTCCCCGTCGTCCCGGACCTGGACGGCGTCGAGTCCAAAATCGGCGACGGGCGGCATGATCATGAACGCCCGGGTCAGGTCGCGGTTGCTGGCGACCCGGCGGCCCCGATCGGAGAGCAAATCGCCATGCTGGATCGTGCCGAGCATTCCGCTCACGACGTCTTCGTCGAGCGAAAATACGATCTCGCCGTTGGCGAGCACGTCCGCGGCATCCAGCCCCAACGACGAGGCTGTCGGGACAATGCCCAGATTCCGCATGAGATCCTCGTTGCGCCTGACGATCCGGCCGGCCGACGAAATCCAGTCGCCGGCGCTGACGGTGTTCGGCGGGGCCGGCAAGCGCATCGAAGTCATGTCGCGGGCGGTCGAAAACCAGATCTGCCGGAGCGGCGCGGCCCTCCACTCCATGTGGTAGGTCTCCGCATCGGTTCCATTGGTCTGGATCATCGCGATCTGGATCATCGGCCAGAGACGATCCACCGCGCGGGCCTGGTTGGTGAACCAGCAGAGCGTGTTCGTGATCCCGTCGTCGATCGTCGCCACGAGCTGCATTTCCTGGATTCGGGCCACTTCACCGCCCATTTGATACAAGCCGCGGCCGGTTACTTTGTAGCTAGAGCCCGCAGGCGACTCGGCCTTGAACTCGATGTTTTCGACGGCAAAGGTGGTGAACAGCGGGTTCTCCTCGAGCAGGCGCAACTGGAACGTGCCGCCCATGGGCGCCGGGATCGGAATCACATCGCAGACGGGGCAGTCATCCAGCAGCTGGCTGCCGGGCAGCAACGTGTATTGCCAGACCGGGCTCGGCGGCGGCGCCGGGGCGTCGGCTGACGGCGCGAGGTCGATTCCAATGGCGCCGAACGGGTCGATTGCGTCTCGAGCGGGATCGGCGTGGCCCGCCCCGAGAGCGATGCCGACAGCGCAGGAGAGAGCCAGCGCACGCAGACCACGAACGGCTCCGGTCTTCATAGGCTATTCGAATGCGACCTGGAATACTGCAGCTCACTATACCATTCCGATTCGATACCTGCAAAACAGGCCGGCCCGCCTGGCGCCGCACCGCTGCGAGGAGGGGAGGGCGGCCGAAAGCGCTATGCTTCGTCTGGAGCCTCGTCCGCCTTCGGCGCGGCAAGCCCGAGAGCCATCTCGCGGAGAGTTCTCCAGTCGGTTTTGCCGCTGGCCAGGCGCGGGAATGTCTCGAGGCGAACGAACTGGTTCCGCCGCGGAATCCAGAGGTTGGGCAGGCCCATGAGCGGAAGCCTCTGGACGACCTCTGCGATGCGATCTTCCGGCAGCGTATGGAACACCAGAAGCCGTTCCCCTTTCTTCGGATCGGGCACCCCGCAGACGACAAAGGCGATTTCGGTCGCGCCGGCAGCTTCGTGCAGCTTCTCCTCGATCTGGACATGGGGCACCATCTCGCCGCCGATCTTGCTGAACCGGCTCAAGCGGTCGGTGATGTGCAGGAAGCCATCTGCATCGAGCGAGGCGATATCTCCGGTGACGTACCAGCCGTTGCGGAGCGCCTCGGCTGTCTTTTCCGGCTGGCCGAGATAGCCGCGCATGACATTGGGGCCTTGCACCATCAACAGCCCCGGCTCGCCGGGAGGGACCGGGGCGCCGGTCTCGGGATGCACGATGCGCACGCTCATGCCGGGCAAGGGACGGCCCACGCTGCCCTGCAGCGCCTGGCGCGTGTTGGCGGCAATCACAGGGGAACACTCGGTGCAGCCGTACCCCTCGACGGGCCGGATGCCGAACTTCTGCTCGAATGCGGTGGCGAGCCTCTCGGGCAGCTTCTCGGCGCCCACCATCACGAGCCGCAGGCTGGCAAAATCCGCCGGCTCGCACCCGCGCAAGTAGAGCTGCAAAAAGGTCGGCGTGGCCATGAGATAGGTGGCGCGATAGCGCCGGGCCAGCGATCCAATGGGTTTGGCATCGAGCGGGTTGGGATGGTAGGCCACCCCCACGCCGAAGAGGGCGGGCGTGATCAGCGTAGCGGTGAAACCGAACGAGTGGAAGAATGGCAGGACGCCGAGGAACCGGTCCTGCGGGCCGAAGTGATAAGTTTGATCGAGCTGCTCGGCGTTGGAGACGAGGTTGGAATGGGTGAGCATCACCCCTTTCGGATCTCCGGTGCTGCCGCTGGAGAAGATGACCGTGGCCAGATCGTCGAGCGAGGCGGGCTGGAGGCGTCCGACGGCCCGTTCCAGGCGCCCTGCTGGCGCCAACCAGGCCAGCGCCATGGCCAGCAGCGTCTCGCCCAACCGCGGGCGAGCGGCCATCTCCTCCACGAGCAGCGCGCGCGTCGGGATCTTGACCTTGATCCGATCGAGAAACACCCGTGAGGTGAGGACGGTTTCGAGACGGCACCGGCGGGCGCAGGCGGCCAGCAGCTCTTCCGAGAGCGTGTAGTTGAGATTGACCGGGATTTTGCCCATCAGCATGGCGGCGAAGTTGGCGAGGGCAGCCGCGACCGAGGGCGGCAGCAAGATGCCCACCATCTCCTGGCCAGCCCAGTGGGAACGAAGCCTGCGCGCCAGGAACACGGTCTTGGCCAGCGCGGCTCCGAAGCAGAGCCGAGGCACGCGGGCATCGGCCCAGGCCAGGCGCAAAGGGCATCGTCGGGCGCGGCTCACGAAGGCTCGGTGGAGCGGTTTCATCATTCCCCTTTCGGTTGGCGGGTGAGGGCATCGGCGGGCACTTGCCAGCGGGCGGCCTCGATCTCGGCGATGAGCGCCTCGCGCATGGCCCGCAACCGGCGCGCGGCGATGGGCGCGTGAAAGATCACCCACAGCGAGCGCGCGCCCAGGGCGATCCGGACCAGGCTGCGCAGATAATAGTGCGTCAGGAGGCTGGCTGCGGGCAGGGAGAGCGCATACCAGAAGCTCGCCGGCAGGCCAAAGAAGGCGTGGAACAAAATGACAAAGGCGCCGTAGATGACGCCGAAGCTGATCAGGCCAGCCAGGATCGCGATCGTGGAGATGCGGGTCTTGTTCGCGGATGGCTGGGCGAACCGCCGGATGGCCCGCCGCACGACCAGGAGCGGCAGCAGGCGGTGCAGCCAGCCAAACAGCGCGACAGGGAACAGCGCCACGCCCAGCAGCGTCCATCCAAGGCCGTGCCAGACCCGCCATGCTGCAGCCGGCAAGCGCGCCAGCTCCGCGTCCGACAGGTTCAGGCGTTTGAGCCAGCCCTCGTAGCGGTCCAGCCTTTGCGCAAACCTGGCAGCGCGCTCAGGATGTTGCTCGCAGGTGAACTCGACGGCGCGGGCGATCGCCTGCGTCAGCATCAGCTCGCCGGCTCGAGGCGGAACCGGCTCATGGATGACGCGGTTTCCGACCAGGAGGCGGTCGAGGTACAGGCGTCGGACTGCATCCACGATGCGGGCGCGTTCCAGCGTGGGCAAATGGAGCATCAGCTCCTCGATGCGGTGTTGGATTGCCTGGCTGAGCGCATGGATGCACGCGTGCTTCTTCTCGGGGTAGTCCGCCAGAAAATCCGCCGCGAGAATCGGCTCGCCAAAATGGACCAGCACCTCGCTGCGGAAACGCTCCTTGGCCGAGAACGTCAATCCGGCCGGCGCGATGCGCAGGCCGAGCTTGCCGGTGTGCCGGTGCTCGAGCTCGAGCGCCATCCGGGCCGCCCCGCTCTTGACGGTCTTGAGCTGGGGATCGTCGTGCGTGATGCCTTCCGGGAAAAGGCCGACCGCCTCGCCCTTCTCGAGCGCGCCAAAGCAGGCGTCGAAGGTGTCCCGAACGGTGCGCATGGCGCGCGGGTCGTCTCTCACGCGATTGACCGGGATCACGCCGCAGCGCGTCAGAAGCCATCGGATGGGCGCCAGGCGAAACAGCTGGACCGTCGCCACGAAGTTCACCTTCTGCGGCACGGACACGGCGATGATGAACGCATCGGTGATCGAGTTCGGATGATTGGAGACGAACAGGACCGGCCCTGTGGGCGGGACGCGTTCCCGGTGAAAGCGCTCGATGCGGGCAAAATAGAATCCCAGCGCCGCCCGCAGCAGCCAGCGGCCCAGCCGATACAATACGGGAATCGACGCTCTCACGGGATCAAGGCAGGCCGCGCCCCATTGAAGACACCCGAGCTCCGCCGGCCCTCCTCTTCGAGCACGGGATCGACGATCCCCGATTGAGACGCAGTGTCACACGTCTCGCCGTTCGCGGCCATGATCCGCTCGACCTGATCGAGCAACCTGCGCGCCTGGCAGGCGGTCCGGTGGCGCGCCGAGAGCAATGCGGCCGCGAACTTCATCGCGCGCCCCTGGCGCCCCACGCGCAGCACGCGGACCACGGAGTCGCTGGTCATTCGGTCCAGCTCGGACGCGAGCTTCAGCGCCCAGTATTGAAGCTGCGTCGGGCTCAAGCGGCTGTGCTGGAAATGGACCCGCAGGTAGCCGGGCAAGATCGGATTCGTCGGCACGGATTCCTTCGCCAGCCACCAGGCGTCGGCCAGCTGGCCGCGCGAGAGCATTGGATCGTAGAGCGGCGCGCCGGGATAGATCCGCAGGATGCGGACATCATACAGCGAGCATGACATTCGCTCGAGGGCGCGCTGGGCGCGCGCGAGCCGCTGCGGCGCGTCGTGAGGAAGACCGAGCATGATCAGGGCGCACACCTGGATACCGAGCCGATTGGCGCGGCGGACGGCGTCTGCGATCGGCAGCCCCGCGTTGTGGCGCTTGTTCACGGCAATGCAGTTGTCGTCATCGACCGATTCGATCCCGACGGCGGCGCCGAGGCAGCCGGAGGCGGCCATCTCCTCGACGAGCGAGCGATCGCAGAACTGGTCGGCGGTGAGCATGGTGACGAAGCGCCGCTGCTTGCGCCGCAGCAGGTCGAGCAGTCCGGCGGCGTAGCGGCGGTCCGCCAGGAGGTTGTCGTCCGTGAACTGAAGATAGGCTCCCGGGTAGAGCGCGTGCAGCTGGTCAATCTCCTGCTCGAGGACGTCCAGCGGCTTGGCGCGGCACGGTCCCATATAGCTCGAGCTGACGCAGAACGAGCATCGGCGATTGCAGCCTCGAGTCGCAAAGAGCGACGCGGGCGTCCGGTAAGACCGATCCCCAAAGAAACGATAATCGACCGGTCTCATCCTTGAAGGCGGCGTGGGGGAGCCGTCGTATCGCTGCTGAAGCCTGTCCGCCAGAAGGTCCTCACAAACGGCGGGCCAGAGCAGCTCGGCCTCGCCCGTCACGATGGCGTCGGCATGGCGCATCGCCTCCTCCGGACGGATGGTGACGTGGATGCCGCCCAGGATGACCCGCTTTCCAGCCGCGCGCAGTGTGTCTGCATAACCGTACACCTTGCCCGCATACTGAGTGGCCAGGGTGAACGCAAAGACGTCGCCGTCGAATCGGACCGGATCCGTTTGCTCGTCCAGCAGGGCCGTCTCGATCGTTCGCGGCGTGACGCCATTCAGGACGGCGAGCGGCACCGGCGGCTGGGAGATGATGGCCGTCGAATCGAACCGATGCAGCTCCTGCATGACGTTGACAAACACCAGCTTCATTGGGACGTCTTCTTTCCTCGATCTGATTGGGAGCCAGGCATTGCACCGAGAATGCTGCGAATCGTGGAGGCTGCGTCCTCCGGTTTTGGATTCGATTGCTGGCGGAGCTCCTGGAGGCGCTGCTGGGCGATCGAAAGCTGGCCGGCTGTCAATTTCTTTTCCAGGCGCCGGGCGTCGATGGCCGCGAGCTTCTGGCCTTGTTCCGCCGCCAAGGTGAACCAGACCCACGCCTCGGCGTAATCCGGTTCGAGGACGATGCCGTCGCTGAAAAGCTCGCCCAGCCTCGATTGCGCCTGGACCGATCCGCTGCGGGCGGACGCGCGCAGCCAGCGGATGGCCTCGTCGTGGTCTGCGGGCGAGGCGCTTTCCCGAGTCAGCAAGCCCACCGCCAGGGCGAACATGGCGGTCGTGCATCCGGCCTCGGCCTCGCGTCGGAACCATCGAGCCGCTTCATCCAGGTTCTTGGGGACTCCCGCGCCGTCCCGGTAGAGCCTGGCCAGCGTGCAACCGGCATGCGGGAAGTGTTGCTCGGCGGCCTGGCGGAGCCAGTGGGCTCCGGCGGCCGGATCTCGAGGAACGCCCATGCCCTCCAGGCAGAGCTGAGCCAGGAGCATTTGCGCCCTGGCATTGCGTTCGCCGGCCGCCTTCTGAAGCCAGCCGGCCGCCTCGGCGGCCTGCGCCCCCCTCTGTCTCGGCGGCGACATCTGCAGCGCGCTCAAGCTGCGTTCGGCAAAGGCGGTCAAGAGCCGCGGATGAAGGTTGTTCGTCCAATGGCGTTCGACCACCGGGCGCAACGCCTCGTCGGGGGGCTGGTTGGAGGTCGCGGTCAAGGCTGTGAAGCTGTCCAGGATCAGAGGCAGGTTGTTCGTGCCGAGCAGCCTGGCCAGAGAACGCGCATCTCGGTTCTCGAGAAGGGAGGCCTGCCGCAACGCGCCACGCAGGAACCGGGGTCCGGCTGTCTGGCCCCGCAACAGAACGCGCAAATCATTCTGGAATGAAGCGATGGTCGCGCGGGCGCCTCCCGCTCGGGCAATGTGCGCTGCCAGGGCCGGATCGAACCGGCCGACAGCCTGCGCGGCGACGAGGCAGCCCACGGGGCCGATGTCGTTGGCCTGCGCCAGTTGCGGGAGATCGTTCGTTATCGAGCCGGATTGGCCGCTGGCCAGGAACACCGCGGCGCGCGTTGTTGCCCACGGCCAGGAACCGCGCGGCCAGAGGCTGTCGTTGCCGCGCAGGATGAAGCCTCCGGCCAATCGCGCCCAGTCGCCAGCCGTCTGCGTGTCAGGCAGCGGTCCATCGAGAAGGAGCGGAAACGGCTCCCCATCGTCCTCCGGGGGCGCGGCGTTCGAGCTGCGGTCGAATGGTGCAAGCAGGTCGTCCCACGGCATCTCGGCGAGCGCGGACACCAACCCGAGCGCTTCCTCCAGAGTCAGCCCGCCGCGGAACTGCGAATCCAGCCGATCCAGAACGCCCGGAAACGCCCGCAGGAACTCGCGCCCGAGAAACGCCAGCGAGCTGCTCCACGGATGGGCCGGATCCAGCGCGTTGGTCAACGCGGAGCTGCTCGCATCCACCTCGCGGACCATGCGGGCAAAGGCCCCTTCCTCGCTCCGAACCGCCAGCGACCATCGATCCAATTCGGATGGCTGCGTCGCGGAGAATCGAATCAGCCGCCCCGTGGCTGCGTCCGCCATCAGATCCATTTCTCCTTCGGTCCCGGAGCGGCCGCGGATGGACAAGACGCCTTGCTCGACGCGGCAGACGGCCTGTTTCAGATGGGCCAAGTGAACGAAGGCGACGGGGGCCAGTTCCAGCCGCAAGCCAAAGGGTGCGCCCGCGGATCCGCTCCGGGATGCCGTCTGCCAGCCGCCGCCCAGCGAAAAATTGAAACCTCCGTCATCATCTGCCGGCTGGCTCGGAAGGCTGTTCAACAGCACAAACGCAGTCAGCTGGCCCCTCCAGTGGTTGCCCGCCCACTTGCTCCGCTGCGATTCGGAGCAAAGGAACACCAGCCGGGGTGACGCCACCAAACCGCGATCGAGGCGTGACGGATGCGCTGCCTGCCTCTGCCGGTGCACGGCGGCCAAGCCCTCCGAGCCCAGGACAAGCTCGACGCTGTCGCGGCGATCGCCTCGCATGCCATCCAGCTCGACAACCCAGTCCTCCGCGCGGGTCTGCCATTGCATGATCCAATCGCGCAGCTTCAGGCACGCCTGTTCTTCGGCAGTCAATGGCTGGTGGAGGGGCGGTGCATTGGCATACTCGACCACCTCGACATCGAGCCTGAATCGCCCAGGCTCGGAAAGCGGCGAAAGCCTCGCTCGCTGCGCGCGGAACCGGCCCGAGTCGTACAGCTGCCGGACGGCGTCGTTGGTCACGCTTCCGGCCAGGGCCATGCCGGGGTGCAGCTCGAGAAAGGCCAGCAGGTCGTCGCGCGAGCTGGCTTGCAGGCCGGCCACCTCGATCTGGTCCAACACGCCAGCCACCCCGGGATTCTCCACCTCGATCCTCAGGTCCGCCCGCCGGCGGGTTTCGTCCAGGTCGAGCTCGACTCGGACTTTCGCCTGGTGACGATTCAGCTCCGTCAGCGCCGTCACAACGCTCCGCTGCAGGGCGGCCAAGCTTGCGGGGTTGGCCGGCACAGGGTCTCCCTCCCTCCAGGGCCAATCGAATCCGGGGCCGCCAATCCGCGGGGGAGATTCGAGGATTGCGGCTGCGGCGCGCAACCGGTCTTTCAACGGCTCTGCGAGCGCAGGTTCGAGACCGGAAACCCGGATGTCCCCGCACAGGAACCGGGGCCCTTCGTCGATGCGCACCCGGATTCGCTTCTCCTGGCGGTCGGCCTGCGCGGTCACGGTCGCTTTCGCGAAGCCGCGGTTCTGATAGCCGCGCGACATGGTTTGCTCGATCCAGGCGAGGTGGTCGGCCAGCGGTGCGGACGGGTGCGATCGTGCATGGAACTCGAGGCTCATCGCCAGCGTGCGCAGGATGCCCTCCCTCGAGAACGCCTGGGCGCCATCGAAAAGCAGGCGGTCCTCGCCTCCGAGGCTGCCGACACGCTCCGCTCCAGACGAGGCTTCGGCGGCCGCCGCGTTCGTCATCGCGATCTCCAGCGCCAGCAGCCAAATCCAGCAGTGCTTTTTCATGAGATCAAGGATTCTGCCTGAGAGCTTCCAGCGCGGCCTGGGCGCTGGCGTGAGACAGCCGCTGGCGGACTTGCGGGCCATCCCAGGATGTGTTCACCAGGCGGCTCAAGTGAAATTCGGCAGCCGACCATCGGCGCGCCTGCTCGCTCTGCGCGGCATGGTGCAGATGCCAGAGAGCCACCTGGTTGGTTTCGACGCCGAAAGCCTCGGGCGCAGCTGCGCGCGCTGTGTCCCAGAGGCGGCTGAGCCGGGCGGGCTCGATGGGCGTCAGGCTGCCCGAGGCATCGAGCTCTCGCGCCGCCAGCAGCTGGACATGCCGGGTGATTTCCTCCAGCGGGCGCCGGTCCCGGTCCAGCGGCCAGATCTGCAAACCGGCGCCGCTCAGACACAGAATCCCGCGCCCGCCGGGAAGGATCCATTCTTCACTCCAGGAAAATGCTTCGCCCAGCCCCGCGCCCAGGACCGGTGTCACGGGCTCGCCTGAGGCGGTTTCCCACAGACGCCATCCGTTCGGGGCCGAAGCCAGCAGCCATCGGCCTTCCCGGTCAATGTCCTGCAGCCGATATTCGCTGGCCCAGGGCTGCGGCGCCACAATTGCCGCGCCTTGCGCCACGTCCCACACCGTCAGATTGCCGGAGCTGCTCCCCAGCAAGAACAAACGCGCCGAGTCAGGACTGAATCGCAGCCGGCCGGCTGGCTCGCGCAGCTCCAGGAGTTGATCCGCAGCAATGCCGGTGCGGGTTTCGAGGATCTGCACGCGCGCGACCAGGCCGCTGAGGTTCTCTGAAATCAATTCCGCTGCCGCCGTGGCGCTGATGGCCAGCCAGCGCCCATCGGGGCTGAAGTCAAGCCGGGGTTGCGTGCCGAGGACCTCCCTCGCCGGGGCAGCGGCATTGCCCGAATCCGCCCGCCAAACCTGCACCTGCCAGTTGCTCTTCAGGCTAAAAGACCGCGGGGACAGGCCAGCGGAAGTCGCGATCCATTGGCCGTCCGGACTGAACACCAGCTCGCGAACCGACTCGATCCCTTTCAACGGCAAGGGCTCCGGCTTGCCCGACGCTGCATCCCACATCCGGGCACCGTCCTGGCCCGACGTCACCAGCCATCGGCCATCCGGATTGAAAGCGACGCTGTTTACCGGGCCGCTGCAGGCCAGCGCCGGTGTGATTGGCTTTCCGGTGGCCGCCTCGTAAACCCGGGCCCAGCCGATCTCCCATCCACCGCCGATGGCAATCCGTTTGCCGTCCTGGCTGAAGGCAGCCGTCGCCGAGGATTGGCCGTGGTGGATGGCCGGCGACACCGGCTGGCTCGAGGCCGTGTCCCAGACGCGTGCGATCCCGCCCCGTTCCAGCGCGATCAGACGGCTTCCGTCCCGGTTGAAAAATGCGGCGGGATGATTCTCGAAGTGCGCAGCATCCCCCGGGGCTTTCGCCGGCGCGCTCCAGTCGGCGAGCGGCGGAAGCGGCGGAACGCTCGCCGCCAGGTTCCACACCCTGGCGCATCCATCGAGGCCGGCGGTCAGCAGCAAGGCGCCGTCCGGATTGAAACATGCGCTGACCACGGCGCTTCCGTGCGGCAAAGCGGGGCCGGCTGCCTGGCCGCTGTCCACATCCCATACCCGCGTCTCGCCGCTCCCGCTCGAGGTGGCCCGCGCCACGGCGACGCGCCGGCCGTCGGGGCCGAACACCGCCGATGCAGCGCCGGGGATCGGCCTGGCGAGATGGCCTGCCGCTTCACCGGACGGCACGCTCCAGAACACCACGGCGCCGTCTCGGGAGAGCGCCATCAGCCGGCGACCTTCCGGGCTGAACGACACCTGCAGTGTTTCCGCACCCGATCCTGTTTCCCGATCGCTGGCAGCGCGCAGGCTCCGCAAGAGGGCGCCGCTGGCGAGGTCCCAGATCAGCACCGAGCCGCTGGCCGACGCCGTCGCCAAGCGCCTTTCGTCCGGGCTGAACGCCATGTCGCTGAGCCGCCCCACATCCGCCGGCAGCCGCACTCGCTTGTCGGGTTGCAGGCGATCGTCCAGGAAGCAGATCTCGCCATCGGAATAGGCAGCGGCGATCCAGCGACCTGCCGGACTGCAGGTGATTTGGATCAGGCTGGTGTCCCGCCAGTAGTTGGTCTGAGATCCGCGGCCGGAGATCGGGTCCCAGGCCTGGATTTCGCTTTCGGCTCGTTGCACTTTGAGTTTGAACTGGCCATCGTCCGACCACGAGAACACGTCGCGACCGCTTGCCGTGATCACCTGGTGGTTGTTGCGGCGAAAGAGCGCGCGCTCAAGGGGCAACCGGTGCACCAACGGAGGCGAGACTGCCCTGCCCGAGGCTCCGTCCCAAACGCGGGCGGTTCGGTCCTCGCATGCTGTCACGACATAACGCCCGTCGGAGCTGAACTCGGCGCCCAGGACGGCGCCGGCGTGCGGCATGGAGGCTCCCAGCGGCCGGTCGCCGGCCAAGTCCCAGATCCGCACCGCGCCGTCGCGGCCGGCCGTCAAGACCCGCTGGCCGTCTGGACTGAAGCTCGACTGGCTGATGGGCCCGCCATGGAACCACATCCGGACCAGCCGAGGCGCATAGGCAAGATTCATCCCGAGCCTGATGCGGTTGATTTCGGCGATGGAGGCGTTGGCGCCGGCTCGGCTCAAGGCATCGCAGAACCAGAGGGAGGCGCCCAGCCAATCGCCGCGATCCATGAGATCGAGGCCTTGGGCGGTGTGGAGCTTGACCAGTCGCTGGAGGCTTTCCTGGGAGCTGGCTTCGGCCATCGCGCGTTGAGCCGCCTCGGCCTGCTGGGCCTGACAGGCCTTGTCGCGCTCGGCATCGGCCATTTGCCGCGCCTTCCGGGCGGCAAGCGCCGATTGCAGGCTGATGGCGGTCGCGGCGACAAGGGCAGCGGCGATTGCCAGCGACATCCCCGCGGCGAGGCGATTCCGACGCACGAATTTTCCCAGGCGATAAGCGATCGAAGGCGCCGCGGCCGAGACCGGCTCGGCCCGGAGATGCCGCTCGACATCCCGAACCAGCGCAGCGGCCGTCTCGTAGCGCCGGGTCCGGTCCTTCTCCAGACACTGCATGACAATCCAATCCAGGTCGCCGTGCACCAGGCGGCCCAGCCTGCCCGGCTGCTCTCTCCGCCTGCCGGCCACCGCGCTGAGTTCCTCCTGGCTGAGCGTGCTGAGCCGGGTGCTGGGCTTGGGCGGTTCTTCCTCGCGGATGGTGTGCATCAGGGCGTCGTAGCCCGCCTCGAGCAGCTTGGAGGTGTCGAAGGGCGTCCGGCCGGTCAGCAGCTCGTAGAGCAGCACTCCCAGCGAGTAGATGTCGCTGCGCGTGTCGACATCGGCGCTGCCCAGGCCCGCCTGTTCCGGGCTCATATAGGCGGGCGTCCCGATGAGCTGGCGAAACCGCGTGAACATGGTCTTCTCCGTGAGCCGGGCCTGCGTCGCCTTCGCCACCCCGAAATCAATCACCTTGGGCGCCGGCCGCTCGTCCTGGCGCGTGACCAGGATGTTCGAGGGCTTGAGGTCGCGATGGATGATCCCTTTCTGGTGGGCATGCTGGACCGCGCACGCGACCTGCATGAACAGCTCCAGCCGCTCGCGCGTGGACAGCTTCTGCTCGTCGCAGAACCGGGTGATCGGAATCCCCTTCACGAGCTCCATCACGAAATAGGGCCGGCCCGTGTCGGTGGCGCCGCCGTCGAACACGCGGGCGATATGCGGGTGATCCATCATGGCCAGCGCCTGCCGCTCGGCCTCGAATCGCGCCACAACCTCGCGAGTGTCCATGCCCAGCTTGATGATCTTCAGGGCCACGCGGCGCCGGACCGGTTCCTCCTGCTCCGCCATCCAGACGATCCCGAAGCCACCCTCGCCGATCTGCTCGAGCAGCTTGTAGCGCCCGATGCGGGTGCCCGCTTTCTCGGTCAGCGGGCCTCGGGCCGGATCCTGGATTTCCCGCAGCACTTCGACGGCCCCGGCAGCAGGGGATTCGAGAAACGTGCCGGTGCGGCCGGCGGCGGCCAGCAGGCTCTCCACTTCCTGGCGCAGCCCTGGATTGCCCTCGCAGACACGGTCCAGATACGCCGAGCGCTCTCGGGGATCGGCCATGGCCTGAGCAGCGGCAAAGACTTCATCGGTTGAGGGGAACGGGCTCATGGAGCCTGTCGGTTGTGCGGGCTCGCCAGAGAGCACATTCGAGTTGTCGATTCCGTTTCCATCGCCGCGCCTTTCGGTTGCACTGGTTCCACTCGATCACGCGCAATTCCGCCCTCCGATGGATCAGGAGTTTTGACAGCTCGGGAAAGAGCGGCGCCCCAACAGGAAGCCGTTTCCGGTAGAATCGGAGTTCTCGGCGGGGGTCACGGCGGCATTCGATCCCTTTCTGCCGCAAAATGCGAGCCCAAAAGGCCGCCAGCCAGCGGCAGGCGGCCATGGCTCGCCCGGTGCTCCGGCCCGCGTCACGACGAACGGCGGCTCAAGCGGAGGTGTCCAGTTCAGGGCCGGGCGCCGGCCCTTCCTCAGTGTCCGTGCTTTCCTCGAATGGGGATGGAGCAGAGAGGATGGATTCGGCCGATTGGAGCCGGTGGAGGAGGCCGGAGTGGCGGGCTTCGGCGTGTGCGTTGCGGATGGCGATGGAGAGTGCGCGGGGCTGGCCGACGATGACGACGAGTTGGCGGCCGCGGGTGACGGCGGTGTAGAGGAGGTTGCGCCGGAGCAAGAGGTAATGAGCCGTGGCCAGGGTGAGGACGACGGCGGGGAACTCGGATCCCTGGGCCTTGTGGATGGTGAGTGCGTAGGCCAGAGAGAGCTCATCCAGCTCGCCGAAGTCGTAGACGACGCTGCGGCTGTCGAACTGGACGCGGAGCTCCTGGCTGTCGGCGTCGATATCGGTGATGCGGCCGATGTCGCCGTTAAAGACCTCTTTGTCGTAGTTATTTTCGGTTTGAATGACCTTATCGCGGAGCTGGAAGGACCAGCCGAAGCGCTGGACGGGGATCTCGTTTGATGCGGGCGGATTGAGGCTGGCCTGGAGGGCGAGGTTGAGCTCGCGCATGCCGAGGGCGCCGCGGTTCATCGGGGTCAGGACCTGGATATCGCGGACGGGATCGAGATGGAACCGGTTGGGGATGCGATGGTGGACCAGGTCGCGGATCGTCCGGACGATGTCCTCGGCGGTGTCGCGTTCGATGAAGAAGCAGTCGGCGGATTCGCCTTTGCGGGGCCAGCGGGGGGAGCGGCCGTGGTTGATTTCGTGGGCGGCGGTGATGATGCGGCTTTGGGCGGCCTGGCGGAAGACCTCGGTGAGGCGGGCGACGGGGATTCGGCCGCTGGCGATGAGATCGCGGAGGACGTTGCCGGGGCCGACGGACGGCAGCTGGTCGGCGTCGCCGACGAGCAGGAGGCGGCTGGAGGGGGGGAGAGCCTGGAGCAAACGGTGGGCCAGCGGCAGATCGACCATCGACATCTCATCGACGACCAGCAGATCCAGGTCGAGCGGGCGGTCCGCATTTCGATGGAACATGTTTTGTCCGGGGCGGTATTCGAGGAGGCGATGGATGGTTTTGGCTTCGTGGCCGGTGGTTTCGGTCAGGCGCTGGGCGGCGCGGCCGGTGGGGGCGCAAAGCTGGCAGCGCACCTGAAGGGGATCGAGGATGGCGAGGAGGGTTTGGACGATGGTGGTTTTGCCGACGCCGGGGCCGCCGGTGAGGATGAGCAAGCGCTGGGAAAGGGCTTGGCGGAGGGCGTCGCGCTGGCTGGGCGCGAGCGCGGCGCCGGTGTGGGATTCGGCATTCCGGATGGCGGAATCGACGTCGCGAATCGGGTAGTTGGCGGACTGGTTAGCGAGCTGGCGGACGCAAGCGGCGACGATCTGCTCGGATCGGAGGAGCGCGGGGTGGAAGACGAGGCCGTCGGGCGGGATCGGATCGAGGATCAGGCGGCGGCGGGAGAGGAGTTCGTCGAGAGCGGATTGAATCGAAGGGGCAGGGACATCGAGCAGGGCCTGGGCTTGCTGTTCGAGCTCGGGGCGCGGGAGGGCGCAGTGGCCGGCCTGGGTGGCCTGGAGGAGGACATGGGTCAATCCGGCGGCGATACGGGTGGCGGAATCCTTGGCGACACCCAGCCGCGCTGCGATCTGGTCGGCGGTCTTGAAGCCGATGCCGGGGATATCGTCGGCCAGGGCATAGGGCTGGGCGCGCACGCGATCGATGGCCTGGTCGCCGTAGGTGCGGTGGATGCGGATGGCGCGGCTGGTGCTGACGCCGTGGCTGTAGAGGAAGAGCATGATGGCGCGCACAGCCATCTGGTCGTTCCAGGCTTTCTTGATCCGCCGCCGCCGCTCGGGGCCGATGCCGTCGATCTCCTCGAGCCGGGCGGAGGAGTGTTCGATGATATCGAGCAATTGGGGGCCGAACCGGGCGACGAGTTTGCGAGCATAGACGGGTCCGATCCCTTTGACGAGGCCGCTGGCGAGGTAACGGGTGAGGCCTTCGCTGGAGGTGGGGGGGCAGCAGCGGATGGATGTGGCTTGGAACTGGGGCCCGTGCTCTCGGTCGTTGATCCATTGACCCTCGGCCTGGAGCCACTCTCCGGCATGGACAGCGGGGATGCGGCCGACGACGGCGACGAGATCGCGGCGGCCTTTGACCTGGACGCGGACCACGGCGAAACCGTTTTCCTCGTTATGGAAGGTCACGTGCTCGACCATGCCTTCGAGAGGCTGGTCAGGCGAGGAATTGAATGGCGGGGCAGATCTCACAGGACAATCCAGCGCGCTGGATGTTGCGGAAAGAGGAGAGGATCAAGGGGGGGCGTGCGCAGGCGGATCGGCGGCAGCGAGGAGGCTGATGCGATGGCGTTGTGCGAGGGCCTCGACCTCCGGCTTATCCAGGAGCAAGGTCAGGCCGCTTTCGAATGCCAGGACAGCGATGCCGGCGGCGGCGCAGGTTTCAAGGGTTTGGCGGCCGAGGCAGGGGATGTCGAAACGGAGATCGTGGTGCGGTTTAGCGACTTTGACGGCGACGGCGGCGCCCTGGGGGCGGGCGAGCTCGCCGCCGCGCATCAGGCAGCGGTCGGTGCCCTCGAAAGCCTCGATGGCGAGGGCGATGCCGTTTCGGACCACGACGGTCTGGCCGATGTCGAGGCGGGAGATCTCTTTGGCGAGGCGGAATCCGAATTCGACGTCGGCGCATTGGGCTGGAGAAGGGGCGGGGCCGGCCTGATATCCGAGGGTGGGCATGAGGGGGCGGAGCCAGTGGGTGGCTTCGACGAGACGGACACCGTCGCGCTCGAGCTCGTCGGCGATCGCGCCGAAGATCGAGTGGGCGTTTTTCCTGGGCAGGCGCATGAGGAGAGCCAGGGCGCGGAGATCGGGGCGGACGGTGAAGAGGTTGCGGGGGGCGATCTGGCCGACCATCACGCACTGGCGAATTCCGCGCCGGCTGAACGCGGCGATCATCTTGCTCAACTGACCGACTCGGAGCCAGACGATCTCGTCGACGAGATCGGCGAGAGCGGGATCGGTTTCATCCTTGAAAGCGACGGCGACGAGGCGGGCGACGCCCTGGGCGCGGGCCTGCCGGGCCAGGAGGATCGGCAGGGAGCGGTTGCCTGCGATGATTCCGAGAGAGGCGGGGGGATCGGCCGGGGTCATCGAGGATCCTGAGGCAGCCGGCTCACGAACTGCTGGGGGGTGAGGCCGGACTCGTTGAGGTGGGTGACGGGCGCCCAGCCCTGGGGGCCGGATCCGGTCGCCAGCTGGAGGAAATCGCGGGCGACGGCGGATCGGGAGGCGGGCAAGGGCCAAGGTTGGGCGGCGGAATCCAGTTCCTGGCGAAGGCGATCCCACTGGGACAGCCAGACGTAGCGGAGGGGCAGGCGTGCGATCCGGACGCGCCAGAGGTGATCGGGATTGGGCGCCGCGGCCTGCTCGGCCTGGTTCCAGAGGGTCTCGGCCGCAGCCAGCGCCGGACCGTTGAGGAAGGGCGCCCTCGATGGCGAAAAGCAGGTGAGCTTGAACCCGCGGGCGCGTTCGGACATGAGCTCCAAGTATTGGCGGATGAATGGGGCGGCGGGCTTGCCGTAATAGCCTTCGAGGAATTCCTGGATCAGCTTTTGGTCGTCCTGGTAGGGGTTCCACATCAGCTGGGCCAGAACCCATGCGCGCAGCTCCGCCATCTCCGCCCCGTGCGACTGATAGGCGCCCTGCTCGAAAAGGCCGCGAACGTGGTGCTCATGGAAGAAGCGGACATTGGGTCCCAGGACGAACCAGTTGGGGTGCGGCTGGAGGTAATGGGCGAAATCGGTGGTGTAATCCCAGACGTAAAGGCGTTGGCAGATCCGGGACCAGTCCCTGATATCGCGAGCGAAATCGGCGTTCGAGGGGGCATCGAGGGGATCGGCAAAGTTGCACTCGATCGAGCAGAGGCGGATGATGACGTTGGGTCGCGGGCGGAGGGTCTTGGGGGCCTTGCGAGTGTATTGGTAGGCGAGAGTATCGATGGCGACGCCGGGATGGTCGGGCTCGATGCGGGCGGCGATGTCGTTGATGAAATCGAGGAGTGAGCCAGCGGGGGTACCCTCGGCGTCATCGATGGCCTTGCAGGCGTCGCACTGGCACTGGCCATGCCAGTCGTTTTGGGAAACGGAGACGATCCGGGCGTCAGGTGTTTCGCGCAGCCATTGGCGAACCCGGCTGGCGACGAAATCGCGCAGCGCGGGGTTGCTGAGGCAGAGCTGAGCGCGCTGGGCGGTGCGTTTGCCCTGGATGAGGCTGTACCATTCGGGGTGCTGGGCGAAATGCTGATCGGGGGGTACCAGGGGATAGAAGGTATGCACAAAGCCCCGGTAAACGATCCGGCCGCCGCGGTCCTCGTCGATCCGAGAATGCTGGCTGTTGGAGAGGTTGCGGACAGCCCAGTCGCGGTCGAAGGCGGCGAACCAGAATGGGTCGCGGGCCTCGAAAGCGGGCTGCGCGCGGAGGTTGAGCGGGGGGATGGCGAGCGGGTCGCGGCGGGGGACATGGGTGGCCCAGGGGGTCCACCAGCGCACTCCACATGGTTCATGGAGGAACCGGTAGGCGGCATAGAGCGTGCCCCGGGGCCGCCCGCCGGCCAGGAGCAGTCGCTGGCCGGAGGTGCGGATGACGAATTCCTCGGGACCGAGCTCATCCCACGGAACACCCGGGAACAGGCGGGCGGCGTTTGTGCCGGGGCCGACCAGGATGGCGGAGGCGGGCAGCGGGCCGTCGGTTTCCGTCACAGCGAACGGGGCCGAGGTGATCTGTTGGAGGTGATCGGCCAACTCGCGGGCGGCGTGCCGCTCGGGCGCGGACGCTCCGGTCGAAATGAAGATGCCGGCGGCTGCCCTGCCGGAGGAGGCCAGGGTCAGTGGCGGTTCGTCGGCGGAAGCGACGATCGACGAGGCGAGCAGACCAGCGAAGGTGCGGAACCAGAACGCATGCATGGTCGGATCATGCCATGGGGAGGCGCTCTCAGCGAGAGAAAAAAGCGGCCGCAAACGGCGTTACGGGCATCGGACGTCGGGAACAGAGGAGCGGGCCAGCGAAGCTCCGCGGGGCTCGCCCCAGCGGGCCCAGACCGATGAGGTCAAGGCAGGTGGGCAGAGGAAGTCAGCTGGGGGATGGTTTTTGTTTCAGGGAGCGGAGCTTGGCTCGGAGCTGGCGGTAGAGGGGGTGTTTGCGGAGGTTTTTGAGGTCGGGATCGCGGGCGAGCCAGCGGAAATCGCGGTAGCCGAGGCGGATGGCCTGCTCGAGGGCGGAGGCGGCGCGGTCGCACTGGCCGGTGAGGGAGTAACTGCAGGCGAGGTTATAAAGGATCAACGGGTCCTGGGGCCGGAGGCGGCAGAGCTGCTCGTCGATGTGGAGGCCGTCGGCGACCCGGCCCCGCCGGGTGTAATCGTCTCCCAGAATCCGCAGCGCCTCGAGGTACTGCGGATCTCTCCGGATCAATCCCTCGAGAAAGGCAATCTCGATGTCCAGGTCGCGTTGTTCACGCCGGCTCAAGCGGCCGGATTTGGCATCCTCTTTGGGCATATCGACACCGTGCGATTCATCATTGCAGACCCCGGCGACAAGTCAAGCGAGGGGAGCGGTATCCACAGCGACGGGGACCTTGGGTTTGGCGGTTGTCTGGGGGGAGCGAGGGTGGCGAAGGTGGTGGCGGAAGAGCCGGTGACGGTTGCGGAACAGGTAACAAAAGATGAAGATATTGAGGATGAGGATGATGAGGACCGTGGTGGAATAGGCGTGGTGCAATTTCTGGATCTCGATGGGGATGAAGAAGAGGGACTCGCCGATGGCAAGCCAGCCGGCCCAGCTGACGCGGAGGATGAGGCCGAACCCCTCGACCAGGGAGAAGAGGCTGTAGAGGCCGGTGCCGACGGCGACCCATCGGATGTTGGCGGGCGTGATGGTGCTGACCTTGTGGGCCAGCTGGACGAAGAACTCCTTTTCCGGATCCAGCCGGATCAGGCGCAATGCCTGGTCGTAGAGTGCGGGGAGATCGTCGCCGGCGAGGCGATAGACGCCCAGCGCCAGCGCAAGAAGGAGGAATCCCTTGAGGAGCTTGAAGCCGACGATGGCGTACAGCGTGGGGGCGCGTTGGGGGCAGGTTGGGTTCAACGGATCTTTTCCAGGAGCAGGGGGAGCAAATCGGCGATGGGAATGCGGGTCTGCTGCATGGTGTCGCGGTCGCGCAAGGTGACGGTATCGCGCAGGGCGGGGGACTCGCCGAGGGTGTCGAAATCCACGGTGATGCCGAAGGGCGTGCCGGCCTCGTCCTGGCGGCGATAGCGGCGGCCGATCGCGCCGGACTCGTCGTAGAAGACCGTCATCCACGGGCGGAGCATGGCCTGGATCTGGCGCGCTTTCTGGACCAGCTCGGGCCGGTTCTTGAGGAGGGGGAACACGCCGGCCTTGATCGGGGCGATCCGCGGGTGGAACCGCATGACCACGCGCAGCTCGGGCTTGCCCTTCTCGTCGGGAACGGATTCCTCGTGGTAGGCGTGGCAGACGAGCGCGAGGACGAGGCGGTCGACGCCGGCGCTGGGCTCGATCACGTGCGGCACGTATCGGGCGCGGGTTTCCTCGTCGAAATACTCCATGGACTTGCCGCTGAACTGCTGGTGTTGAGCGAGGTCGAAATCGCCGCGCGCGGCGATGCCTTCGAGCTCCTGAGTTCCGAAGGGGAACTTGTAGAGGAGATCGACGGTGGCTTTGGCGTAGTGGGCGAGCTCGTCGGATTTCTGCCAGTAGATCTCGATGGAATCGCGGGACAGGCCGATGTGCTCATACCAGCGGATGCGCTGGTCGACCCAGTATTGATGCCATTCGCGCCAGCCCCACCAGGGCAGGGGGTTGGGGGAGGGCGCGAGGCTCTCTCCCGAGGGCCGCCCAGGGGCGCGCTGGGCGATCTCGTCGGGCCGGATGAAAAACTCGAGCTCCATCTGCTCGAACTCGCGCGAGCGGAAGGTGAAATTGCGGGGGTTGATCTCGTTGCGGAAGGCCTTGCCGATTTGGCAGATGCCGAACGGCACCTTCTGCCGGGAGACCTCGAGCACGTTCTTGAATTGGGCAAAGATGGCCTGGGCAGTCTCGGGGCGGAGATAGGCGATGTTCTCCTCGCTCTCGACCGGACCGACGAAGGTCTTGAACATGAGGTTGAACGGGCGCGGCTCCGTGAGGAGGCTGCCGTTCTCGGGATTGTATCGGGTGGTCTGGCTGACGGACTCGCGGCGTTCGTCCAGGAGGGACGGGTTTTGGACATTGCGCCGCTGGTAGAACTCGCGGGCGATCTTGCGGGCGTATTCAGGGTGTTTTTGGGGTGGGATGAGGACCGAATAAGGTTCGGCGCAGACTTGGCCGGAGGACTCATCCCGGGCGCCGGAGTAGGAATAGACGTCGCCGGACTGCGGTTCGATCTGGTCGGCCCGGTAGCGTTTCCGCGTGAGGAGGCAATCGACCATGGGATCGCTGAACGTGCGGGTGTGGCCGCTGGCCTCCCAGATCCGCGGGTGCATGATGATGCTCGCCTCGAGGCCGACGACGTCATCGCGTTCCTGGGTCAGGGAGCGCCACCAGCATTCCTTGACGTTTCGTTTGAGCTCGGCCCCCAGCGGACCGTAATCCCAAAAGCCGTTGATGCCTCCGTAAATCTCGGAGGATTGAAAGATGAAGCCGCGCCGTTTGCAGAGGGAAACAATCTTCTCCATCCGCTCGTTGGCCTGGGATTCGTTTTGGACCGACATAAAGTGGGTAAATCATTGCGAATGGGCGGATAAAGTCAAGCGACGTATGCCCTTGCCGATCAGGCCAAGGCGGGCTACAGTAAAGTTACTGGTGTCGGTTCAATTGAAAACAATGCCAGGATGCGCCGGGTTGGGATGCGTTTGCGGCCCGGGAGGAGGGGGTATGTGTTCCGACGGCGCCCGAGAAAGGTTCTTTATGCAGATTTGGACGACAATGAAGCGATCGAGCATGTACATGGCCGGGGTTTTATTGGCTGTGGGCACAGGGCTGCCCGCACAGGCTGAGCCGGAAACGGATGCGCCGGCCCCGGATCGAGTGATCGTGAAGTTCAAACCGGTGGGGATTGCCGGACAAGGGGCCTTGAACGCCGAAAACGCGCGCCGGGCCGTCGGGGCACGTTTTCTTCGGAAGTTTCACCGCATTCCGAACCTCGAGGTCTGGGAGTTGCCGCCGCAGCAGGGGGTGGATCAAGCGATCCGGCGGCTGCAAGCCAGCCCGCTGGTCGAGTACGCCCAGCCCGATTACCGCTATCAGGTCGCAGACGTCACGCCGCTGATCCCCAACGACTACTGGTACACGACCCTCTGGCATTACAACAACACTGCGGCCGGATCGGATCGGACGCTGGATGCCGACATCGACGCTCCCGAAGCGTGGGCGGTCACCACCGATGCGAGCCAGGTGATTGTGGCAGTGATCGACACGGGAATGACGTTGATCGATGCCGCTCACACGATCCCGCATCGGGATCTGCAGGGCAACCTGTGGCAAAACCCAGCCGAAGCCGCCGGGGCGCCTGGCGTTGACGACGATAGCAACGGCTACGTGGACGACATCTACGGGATCAATGCCATCACAGGCACAGGCGATGTGTATGACGATCACTTTTCCGGGTTGGGGGTGGCCAGCCACGGAACCCATGTGGCCGGGTCGATCGGCGCGATGGGGAACAACGGGCCGGCGTATGAAAGCGACGTGGTCGGGATCGGATGGAGCGCGAGAATCATGCCGCTCAAATTCCTCAACTCGAGTGGATTCGGAGCGCTATCCGATGCCGTCGAGTGCATCGATTATGCCATCGCCAACGGGGCGCAGATCATCAATGCGTCCTGGGGCGCAACGACCTTCGATCAGGCATTGCTGGATGCGATCACAGCGGCGCGCGATGCGGGGATTCTGTTTGTGACGGCGGCGGGCAACAGCGGGGTCGACATCGATGTGACGCCTCATTACCCGGCGTCGTTCAATGTCGAGAACATTGTGGCCGTGGCGGCGACGGGGTATAATGACGAGCTGGCGTTGTTTCCGAACAGCAAGAAGCTGTCGAACTACGGGAGGAACACCGTCGATCTGGGGGCGCCGGGCCTGCGGATTCTTTCGACGGTCAACCCGAACGTTTGGGGAGCCAATGTGGGCTGGCTCGATGGGACATCCATGGCAGCTCCCCAGGTGAGCGGGACTTGCGCGCTGCTCTGGAGCTATGTCGCCAGCCAAAACCCCACCTATCAGCAGATCCGGGACCAGGTGCTCGCCACCGTGGATGTCCCCACCTACAATGCCTCCATTGATCCTGCGACTTACATCACTGACAAGACGATCACCGGCGGCAGGGTAAACACCTTCAAGGCCCTGACGGGCCTGTTCGCGCCGACAGGCTTCACGGCGGCGCCGATGGGGCGGCTGGCGACCCTCAATTGGGATGACACGAACCTGGTGGAATCGGGGTACGAGATTTGGCGGTCGAGCTCGATGACGGGGGCGTTTTACCTGGTGGAGACCGTGGTTGCGAACACAACGACCTATGCCACCGGGCCGCTGGCCAAGGGCCACTATCGCTTTTTTGTGCGCGCAATTAACGCGCATGGCGCCCCGGTTGATTCGGCGATCGCCACCGTGCGGATCAAGTGAGGCAGCAATACTCGGCACGGTAATTGCTTGAATGGTATCGACAGGCTCCGGCAGGGAGACCTGCCGGAGCCGGCATAGCCCTCTGGATGAGGGCGGCGAGGCAGATGTGGATAGAAAGGGTAGCAGACGATGATGAACGGCAAGAAATTCTCGGTGGCGGCGATGGCGGGATTGCTGGCGGTGGGGGTGGTGTCGCCGATGAGGGCGTCCGGGCACATCACGATCACCTCCGACGACATGTTCAATCAGATCGGGCAATGGTATCGGCAATACGCCAACGCGAGCGACATGGACGCCACAGGTCTGGCGGGGACAGTGGGAGGACCGCAGGTCTGGAATTTTGCGGCGGGCCCCCAGGATCTGGTGTATCGGTTTGACATCGTGGACCGGTTGGATGGGGGGCATGGGGCCGATTTTCCCGATGCCGCCTTTGCGGAGCGCAAGACCAACGAATCGACTTCGGCCCAGTCGTGGATGTATCTCAAGCAGGCGCCGGGATCGGGCCGGGCGAACTATGGCTTTTACGATCCGGCTTTCTCTGCGACGATGCCGTCGACGCCCTTTGCGTCGCCGATCGTGGATTTTCCGGCGTCGATGGCGATGGGGAACAGCTGGAGTGTGGGGACGAGTTTCGAGACGGAGGTCGACGTTCTGGGGATGTTCGTGTGGCCGGCGCGAATTCTATACAGCGCGAGCGCCACCGTGGACGCCCATGGAATCATCAACCTGCCGGGGATCGGTTTCTCAGATTGCCTGCGGATCAACGAGATAGCCACCTACGTGGTTGAAGTCGATGCGTTCGATGACGGGGAGGAGGGCGAGCCGTTGGAGAGCCTGGACCCCAACTACCAGTATTTCACGACGTATTACGTGCGGAACTATTACTGGCTGTGCAAGGAGAAGGGGATCGTGGCGCAACTGACGTCGCCGCAGGAGACGGCTCCTCCTGCGGACGGATTCCCGATTGCGGCGCAATTCGTGCGGACGTTCGAGCTGCACCACCCGGTCATCGAGAATCCCCCCGGGGCGGTGACGAACTTGACGATCACAGTGACGGGCGGGAGGGCGCTGCTGACGTGGTCGAAGCCGGCTTATGCGAGCCGGTTCGTTTTGCAGGCAACCGCCGAGCCAGGGCCGCAGGCGGTCTGGGAAACCCTGACCAACACGACGGCCAATTTTTATGTGGACGAGAGCCCGAGCACGGTCTTGCGCCGCTGCTATCGGGTGGAAAGCCAGAAATGAATCCGGGCCGGGAGCGCGGGTTTACGCTGATCGAGCTGCTGGTGGTGATTGCCATCATCGCGATCCTGGCATCGCTGCTGTTGCCGGCCCTGACCCGGGCGCATAGCGTGGCCCGGAGCGTGAAGTGCAAGGCCAATCTCCGCCAGATCGGCCTGGGGATCATCTCGTACGTCAACGATCAGAACCACTATCCGGTCTACAATTTCGATCCGATGGCCGAGCAAGTGAACGAGTACTGGCCCGAGAAGATCCGCTCCTACACGGCCAATGGGTGGACCAACAAACTTTACCGGTGTCCGGACTACCGGGGTCTGACGGTCGATGGGAATGACAATGCGGTGCCGCTGGGGAGCTACGGCTATAACGCGAACGGGACCCAGTTCCACGGGAGCGATCTGGGATTGGGGGGCGTCTACAGCAAGATGTATATCGAGGGCGATCCCGACAGCCAATGGGAGGGCGAGATTCGGATTCCCGAATCGAAAGTGCGCAAGCCGAGCGAGATGATCGCGGTGGGGGACGCCAACCTGATCTGGGTAGCCGCGCCGGTGCTGCGTCTCCTCTACGATCAGGAGGGAGCGGACAACTACAGCGGGATGGCCATGATCGATATCAACTATCGGAACTTTGTGCAGAAGCCCGGCGGGCCGGGCCGGTCAGGGATCGTCGATGCCACTCGCAAGCGCCATCATTACCAGCACAACCTGCTGTTTTGCGACGGCCATGTCGAGCAGATCCGGGAGGAGCGGCTGTTCGAGGTGTCGGATGGAGCCCTGCGGAGGTGGAACAACGACCACGAAGCTCACGCCGACCTGCTCAAGTATCCGTAGGATCGACAGGAGGCAAGACCCGGGCGGGGCGGGCCTGCGCGGTCGCTGATTGCTGCAAAAAGAGGGGGGCGGTTTACCGCTGGCTTTCGAGCATCCCGAGGCGCCAGGGAATGCCGCCGTAGCCGGTGCTGCGGTATTCCTCGTCGCTTGCGCCCTGGTAGAGAAACCGGATGCGGCCCGGGTTGATCTCCATCCGCTCATCGATGCCGGCGCGGATGAGTTCGCCATGGCTGAAGTTGTCGGTCCAAGGGACGTCGAGCTGGACGTTGGCGGGTGCGGCGAAGGAGTGCTCGATGGAATCGGCCAGGGGGCGCCAGGGGCCTTCGAGGCGGTCGGCCAGGTAGGCTTTGTAATAGCGGCGGGCCTTGCCTTGGGCTTCGACGATCGTCAGGTACCGATTCAGCCCTTGGAGCCGGTAGGTGTGAGAAGCCTCGAAGAGGTCGGCTCGAAGAGCGAGTTGCTGGCTGGACCATCCAAGGGGGAAATCAGCCAGGCGCGTCTCCCGCCGCCACAGATGGCCGTCCAATGAAGTGTAGAACAGATGGGCTTTCTCGGTGTCAGCGATCACCCAGAAATCGAGCCACTTGGGTTTCGCGGGCGCGTTGGTCACCATGGGCTGCGGCGGCGTCCAGGATTTCGGATCGGCCAGGCGCCTGGTGGTGGAAAAGCACGGACCGAAAGGTGGCTGCCGGCTCGAGTCGGCCAGCTGATAGATGAGGTACCATCGGCGGTGCGGGGAGAAAAAGAAGACCTGCGGGGCGCAATAATACTGGCTGTGGAGGGCGAGGACATGCCGGGGCGCTTGGTTGGCCTCCGCCCAGCTGACGAAGTTGAGGTATTCGATGTCGACCCGGCCGGACTTCATGCGGACGGTGGCGAAAACGTGCCAGCGTCCATCGGCGAACACGACGGTTGGATCCTTGATGGCGATGTGCGGATCGGGCGCGCTGCGATCGGGGCCGACATCGACGATGGGGCCGGAGGATTTCCAGGCGAAGCGGCCGTCGGTCCAGGCGGGTGATGGCTGGCGGGTGGCCGGCTCAGAGGCGGCAACCCCAGAGGCGCCGCTTCCGGCTGCCAGGGCGATGCCGCTGACAGCCATGAGGGGCGCCAGCCATGGCATCCATCGCATCGTTCGTCCACAACGACGGCTATGAGCCGCTGGGTGTGAGTCGCTGCCGCCCAGGTAGCGCGGCGGACATGGACAATGGTCTCTGGCTCGCCCCCTGACACCGGCGGCGGCGTGTGGGTTCATGGCGGACTGTGGATTGGGCTCAGACTTTGCGATAGAGCGGGCCGAAGTTGGCGCAGGCGCGAAAATCGGCGCTTTCGAGGTCTTTGGTGCCGAAGTGGACCCAGGCGGAAGGCCGGAACACGCGCTCGTCGGCGACGTTGTGGAGGCAGACAGGGATGCGGAGCAGCGAGGCCAGGGCGATGAGGTCAGCGCCGATGTGGCCATAGCTGATGACGCCATGGTTGGCGCCCCAGGCGTTCATGACGGAGTAGACGTCCCGGAATGGGCCCTGGCCGGTGAGGTCGGGGACGAACCAATGGCTGGGCCAGGTCGGGTCGGTCCGCTCTTCGAGGACGGTGTAGATTTCCTCGGGCAGATCGACGATCTGGCCTTCGGCGATCTGGAGGGCGGGTCCGAACCCCTTGACGAGGTTGAGGCGGAACATGGTAGCGGGGAGCTGGGCGCGGGTGCCGTAGCAGGAGGAGTAGCCTCCGCCGCGGAAATACCCGTGGTTGGCGGGGGGCCAGGTGGTGGCTTCGAGGCAGGCGAGGGCCTCGGCGGGGGTGATCTCCCAGAACGGTTTGAGGGCGGCCCGTCCGTCGTTGGTCTGGCGGCCGCAGCCGTCGAGGGCGGCGGCGCCGGAATTGATGAGATGCAGAAGGCCGGGCGCGGCGGCCCCGGTGAGATCGTGGCCGGTGACTCGGCGGACGGCATCCGGGCTCCAGTAGGTCCGGACATCGGCGAAGATCTGCGCGGTATCGGTCAGCAGGTGGCCGAACAGCATGCCGGCGCCGTTGAGGCTGTCGTTCTCGGTGGCGACGAGGTAGGGCTGGCGGATGCCGTTCCAGTCGAACGATGAATTGAGCATCGCTTCGAGGAAGTCGCCATTGGGGTAGTGGTCGGTCCACTGGCGCTGGCCCTGGAAGCCAGCGACGATGGCATTGTGGCCGAGAGCTTCCTCGCCGAAGCCGAGCCGTGCGAGGCGGGGATTGCCGACCATGAGATCGCGGACGATCAAGGCGCACTGAACGACGAACTGCCATTCCCACTCCTTGCGCTGGCGACGGCGGCGGACGGCGTTGCGATCGGCGCCTTCGGGGCAGTGCCTGCGCACCCAGGCATAGGCGCGCTCGAACTCGCCGGCGTCGTAGATCTTCTCGTCGATGCGCCGGAGCAGCTCCGTCGAGTCGATGCACTCGACGCGCATGCCGAGGTAATCCTCGAAGAAATCGTGGTTGACGATCGAGCCGGCGATGCCCATCGAGACTCCGCCGATCGAGAGGTAGGACTTGCCGCGCATGGTGGCGGCGGCCAGGCCGGCCTTGACGAACCGGAGGATCTTCTCGCGGACATCGGCCGGGATCCGGGTGTCGCCGGCATCCTGGACGTCGCGTCCGTAGATTGTGAATGCGGGCAGGCCTTTCTGGGTGTGGGCGGCGCTGACGGCCGCGAGATACACGGCCCCGGGTCGCTCGGTCCCGTTGAAACCCCAGATCGCTTTGGCTGTCATCGGATCCATGTCCATGGTCTCGGAGCCATAGCACCAGCAGGGCGTGACCGAGAGGGAGACGCCCACGCCGGCTTTGCGGAACTGTTCGGCTGCCCGAGCCGCTTCGCCGACGCCGCCGATGCAGGAGTCGGCCACGACGCACTCGACGGGCAGCCCGCACGAGTGGCGCAGGCTGGACTCGATGAGGCGCGCGACCGAGCGCGCCAGGGCCAGGGTGGGTTTCTCGAGCGATTCGCGGATGCCCTTGCGGCGTCCGTCGATCACGGGGCGGATCCCGACCTTGGGCAGATCGCCGATGAGGCGGTTCACAGGAGCGTTGAGTTTCATGGAGATTCGAGTACTGGCTTTCATCTGGGTGGATGGATTATTTCGATGGAGTCAAGCGAATGGATTTGAGATTGACGGGTCTCCAGCCGGTCCGGACCGGTTGGACTCTGAGGGTCGTGCGGCCGGGCGCGGCGATTTCGAGCGTGCCGGCGGGAACCGTCCGGTAGCGGGTGTAGTCGCCGGTATTGGGAAAGGAGACACGAAGGGTCTGGCCGTCAAGGCGGATTTCGAACGCGGCCTGGCCGACGCTGGCGACATCGACGGCCACGTCGAACCGGCCCGGCTGGTTCACGAGAAACAACCAGTCCGCCCCATCGCCTGGATCGGTCCAGTAACCGAGGTTATCGTGCGCGTCTTCGTAGCGGATGGTCTTGCCATGGAGGGTGGCTTCCGAAGCCGGCAGCGTGACGGATCCGTCCGACGCCTGGATCTGTCCTGGAGACGGCTTGATATCGGGGGCGCCCTGAATGCGAAGCACGATGGTCGATGAAATGGGATCCGGCGCGGAAGCGGGCAGCGAGATCGTGAGGCCGTCCGGGCCGGCCTGGGTGGGAAGGGAAACGCCGTTGGCCATCAGAGTTGCGGAGGTGACGGGGCTCTTCAGGCCGGGCACCAGCAGGCGCCCATCCGGGGGCCATTGGAACACGTGGAGGTAGAGCGTCGCGCCGTCCGGAGCGATTTTCTTGGTGCAGCGGCCCCAAGGCAACTTTTTGAACGGGCTCGACGTGGTGCCATAGATCGCCTCGCCGTTGACCTTCATCCATGCGCCCACTTCGCGGAGGCGCTGGATGGATGGGGCGGGTATGACGCCCTCGGGGGTGGGGCCGACATTGAGCAGGTAGTTGCCGCCTTTGCTGACGATATCGATCAGGTTGCGCACGAGGGTTTCGGCGGATTTCCAGTTTTGATCGTAGCTCTTGTAGCCCCAGGTGCCGTTGAGGGTCATGCAGGTCTCCCAATCCCGATCGGCGAAACCGGTGGCGGGGATGCGCTGCTCGGGCGTCTCGGTGTCTCCGGAGAAGCCGCCGCCGAGGCGGTTGTTGGTGATGAGGCCGGGCCGGAGGGCCGTGAGCGCGTAGAGCGGCGCCGCCCGCTCGGGGGTTGTCCAGGTGGGAGTGTCCCACCACAGGATGTCGGGCTGATAGCGCGTGAGGATTTCGCGGACCTGGGGCGCAGCGATCTCCTTCAGGTAGCGATCGAAATTGCCGCGGTGGGCGGGGTCCCAGCCTTGGCCTTCCTGGAGACGCGCCTTGGCGCCGCCGGGATGGGTCCAATCCTGGGCCTGGGAGTAATAGAGGCCGAACCTGAGCCCTTGCTCGCGGGCGGCCTGGGCCAACGGCCCGATGAGATCCTTGCCATACGGGGTGGCGTCCTCGATGTCCCAATCCGTCACTCCGGAGGGGAAAAGGGCGAAGCCGTCGTGGTGTTTGGACGTGATGACGATGTAGCGCATGCCGGCGTCGCGGGCGAGTTGGGCCCAGGCGGCCGGGTCGTATCGGACGGGATTGAACTGGCGGGCGAAGGCGCGGTATTCGGCCACGGGGATCTCGGCATTGCGCATGATCCACTCGCCGATGCCGGGGATCTGCCGGCCCTGGTAAGTGCCCGCCGGGACGGCGTAGACGCCCCAATGGATGAACATGCCGAACTTGGCATCGCGCCACCATGCCATGCGGGCATCGCGCTGCGCTCGGGTTTCGACAGGAACATCGGCCCCCAGGGCGGGCGCCAAGAGGGATTGGAGAATCCACAGAGATGCCAATATGCGCTTCATAGCTGCCTTCGAGATTCAACCATCACGGCTCGAATATGAACGGGTGAGAGGGGAAAGGCAAGCGGCGGGGTGGAGTGCCTGCGGCTGCCGCCAGGCACCGCTGCGGACGGTGACGCCCACGGTCCGGAAGGTTGGGAGCGGGGCGTCCTGGTTCGCGGCGGGTGCTCAAAAAGGCTTGTAAAATGCGCCGGCCGCCATAATTTAGCGTGGTAATTTACACAGGATCCGCCAGCCCAGGCCATTGCTTCGGCGATAGCCGGGCTTCATCCATGAACGGGCCTGTTGAACGCCGATGAAGCCGCGCCCGCCGCCAATGGCATTCCCTCAGGATCAATCCCGGTGCGCCTTCCACGGTCTCCGGCGCCGGGCGTTCACCCTGATCGAACTGCTGGTCGTCATTGCCATCATCGCGATCCTGGCGGGCTTGCTGTTGCCGGCGCTGGTCCGGGCGAAGGCCGCGGGGCGTGCTGTGGTCTGCAAGAACAACATGCGGCAGATCCAGACGGCGTATGTGCTTTACCAGGACGACTACCAGGGGCGGGGGCACCCTCGTCGGAACTGGATGCGGTGGATCCGCGATGGCGGGGATTTCGGCCGGCCCGTGTCGCTGGAGCGGGCCAATCTGATTGCGGCGGATCACGCCGAGGCCTATTGGGGGGTGGCCTACGTGCCGTATCTCAGCTACAACCCGAAAGTCTATTTCTGTCCCGAGGCCAAGAGCGCTGATGACCAATACGCGCCTCGAACGCACAACGATGGCGCGTTCAAAGACGGCCACATCTACATCACTTACGGGTTCAATGGCTACTACGAGACCCTGAATCCGGCCGCGGCCGGCTTTGACATCGCGCTGTTCGAGGGCAGGGTTGGCGGGTCCGCGCCGACCCAGGCGCGGCCGAGCGTCGGCGTGCGGGCGCCCGCTGTTACGATCCTGTTTCAGGATGCCTGGGAAGCGATGTTGGACGGGGTGGAAGACACGCCAATCGAGTTGTCACAATGGACAGCCTGGCCGGAACGCCTGAACGAGTATTATCGCCACAACGGCCGCGGGAACATCATGTGGGCCGACGGCCACGCTTCCCAGGCCCGGCGCGGCAAGACCCATTGGCAAGAAGCATGGTACCTTGGCCAACCGCTGCGCACGCGCTGAAGCCGGCGCCGGGGACGGTCCTAAGGCCTCGATCGGCGAGGTTGAACGGGATGGGGCCGGCGTCCGATCGATTTGACCGACGACCATAACCAGAACCCCAACCCGAAGATTGCTTATGGAAACGACAACCTGCCGTTGTGTCCGAGCAGGCCGGGCCGCCGTCTGTTCCGCGGCCCTCGCCTGGCTCCTGGCGTCCCTCGCGCCGCTGAACGCCGCCATCGTGGGCCAGTGGGACTTTGCCAGTGGCTTGGGCGCCAGCGTCGGAATGAACCTCGATTACTTCGACGGTCCGGGCGCGGCCACGGAGAGCAACACCCAGTTCGGGACATGCGCCACGTTTGGCATCCCGGCGATTGGCGGGCAGGATGTCCACGTCATGCGGGTGCCGCCGATGACCGGCCTCATGGGCTATGTGATGAATCCCAACGCCGCGCCCAACGGTGGCGGCTGGCTGGTCAACCAGTACTCGATGGTATTGGACGTCTACTTCCCGGCGGCATCGAGCGGCAAGAACCGGTCGCTCATCCAGATCGATGAACCGTGGCTCAACAGCAACGCCGGCGAATTCTACGTCGCCGCCGACAACGGCCTCGGCACGCTGGAGCGCCCGCAGGGGGTGGTGATGCCCGACGCCTGGCATCGGCTGGTCATCACCACGGACATGGCGGCATCGCCGCCGCGGGCGGTCAAGTACGTGGATGGCGTCCAGGCGGGGGAGGAGGCGCTCCCGGACGTTCTCGACGGGCGCTGGGCGCTGGGAACATCACGGGCCTTGTTGTTTACGGACAACATCGGCGGTTTCGACGTTGCTTACATTAACTCGGTTCAGGTCCACGACGCGGTCCTCAGTCCGGGTTATGTGGCCGCGCTGGGCGCACCGGCCGGCGATGCAATCGCGGCCAGCGTGGTTCCGGTTGCGGTCGTGGGCGAGGTCCGCCCGGCAGCCAACGAAGCCTTTGTGCTGCCCGGCGCGGCGATTGAGGTCGACCTGCTCCCCGCCGGCCAACCGATTCCGGCGGACTCGGTGCACATGGAACTCGACGGCGCGGAGGTCAGCGCTGGGATCAGCTATCCGGCGGCGGGCGTGATGCGCGTGAGCCACAACCCGGGCGTGCTGGCGCCGGAGTCGCAACACACGGTGCTCGTGAGGTACGTCGATCCCGTGGCGGGCCCGGGCGCACAGCAGGTCGCATGGTCCTTCCGCATGTGCCCGTATCACTTGCGGCCGCCTGATCCGACGGCCGAGGGTTTGCTCGACTTGGGTTTCGAGGAAGCCACGGCTGTTGACGGCGGGACCGTGGCCGATGGTTCGCCGACGCGCAACGACGGCGTCCTTCGTCTGCAGCCCGACGCGGGCGACCGGAGAATCCCGGGCGCGGTCGGGTCCGGCCTCGATTTCACGATCAACTGGACATTGCCCCAGAACTACATCGAGTTAAGCCGCGGCCTCGGGGCGACGCCCAACTCGTTTGCGGCGTGGGTCAAGTTTGACCTCGATTACCCCTCCACCGACCGCGGGGGGGTGATCCTGGGCAATTATCCGGCGGCGAACGGGATCAACTGGGAAATCCACACGAGTGGTCGACCGCGCGTGTACTGGGCCTACAATTCAGGGGCGCTGGTCGACTTCATCGTCAACGACGACCTGCGCACGGGGCAGTGGGAGCATCTGGCCTTCGTGCGCGACCCGGAACTGGGTTTCGCCTATTACCGCAACGGGCGGCTGGGGGCGTTCCTGGCCAATCCAGGTCCGGCGGTTGTGCCGGCTGAGGCGCCGTATGTGGGCATGGACCGCCGGGTGTCGGGCTTCCAGCCATTCCGCGGCGCGCTGGACGAGATTGCGGTGTTCGAGCGGCCATTGAACTCGAACGAGGTTTTCCGGCTCTACAGCGCCCGCGTTGATTTCCCGAAATACCAGTTTGCGGCGCCGCCGATCACAGGCGTGCGGCCGGTGGATGGGGCGACCGAGGTTGAGTCGAGGCCCCGGCTGGAAGTGTGGGTTGATGAGTCCTTCAGTTCGAACACCGTCAACTTCGCCAGCGTCCAGATGACCCTCAATGGCGCGACGGTTGTGCCCGAGGTGGTCCGGTCGAATCAAACCCTGCTGATCACGGGCGAGTCCGGTGCGCCGCTGCCCCCGTCGAGCACGAACCTGGCGCGCGTGCGCTATCTGGACAATGCGGTGCCGCCGCATGAGACGGTGCGCGAATGGAGTTTCGTCACCGGGCCGGCGCCGGTCATCCTCTGGGTCTCGGAGGGGGTTACGGTGGTGGCGGGAGAAACCGTGACGTTGGGTGTGCGGGCCATCGGTGAGGAGCCGCTCCGTTACCAATGGCGGCTCGATGGCGCGCCCTTGACCGACGCCACCAACGCGGTGCTCGCGCTAACCGAGGTCACCGCCGCCCAAGCCGGAGCCTACGATGTGGTGGTCGCCAACTCCAGCGGCGACGTCATCTCCCCGGCCGCAACCGTGGATGTTGTTTCGGCTTTGCCGCTGGCCGGGTTGCTGAACGACATCACGGCCTATTACACGTTCGAAACGCAGGTGCACGGCGTGGTCAGCAACGCCGCGCGCGCGGCTGGCTACCCGGGGTTTGCCCGGGACGAAGCGCTGTTGAACGGCGCCGAGGGTGACCCATCCGCCTTCATCCCGCCGTTCACGACCGACCCGGTCAAAGTCCGGGCGGGAACGGGCGCGCTGGATTGCGACGGTGCGGGCGACTACGGCGACATCGTTGGCAGCCCGGTGACTGTTGACTGGGACTGGTCGGTGGCGGCGTGGTTCAAGCCGGACACCGGCGGGGCGGGTCTGACCGGCACTGCGCGCGCGTTTGTGTTTGAGACTGGTGGGACGGCCTATCCCATCTCGTTCGCCTTGCGCGCGGGCACGCCCGGCAACAGCAACTTCCAACTCTACACCGACTACGCGAGCGGTACCGACCCCTACCGGGATTTTCAGGTGCCCAATGCCGACGTCGACCGCTGGCATCACATCGTCGTTGTCTACCGCTCCTCCAGCGCCGTCATCGAGGGTTACCTCGACGGGGCGCTCACCCACCAAATCCCCATCACTGGCATCTTCAATCCCAACTCGGCCGGGTTCCGCATCGGCACTTACCGGACCGCCAACGGGCGGTGGTTCAAGGGCCAGATCGACGAGGTGGCACTGTGGCAGCGGTCGCTTGCGACCAATGAAGTCGCCAGCCTGTTCGCGGCCGGCGACCAAGGCCAGACCCTCGCTACGCGGATTGGCCTGGCCGGGGGGGAGTCCTTCAAGAACGAATTGAGGGCCTACTACGATTTTGACGCCCGCACCGATTGGGTTGTGGCCAACCGCGCCCTGGCAGTGGGCGGCACCGGCTTCTTCGACAATGACGCTCTGACGATGAAAGGAGGCTCGATCGATCCCGAGGCGCGGATTTACCCGCTGACGCAGGACCCGGCCTTGGCGCGGGCGGGCCAGGGCGCCTTAAGCTGCGACGGGACGAATGACTATGCCCACATCATTGGCAACCCGCTCGATCCCAATCAGAACTGGTCCGCAGCGGCGTGGTTCAAGCCGGACACCGGCGGGTTGGGCCTTACCGGCACCGCCCGCGCCTTCGTCTTTGAATCCGCTGGCGCCAACTACCCCATCTCATTCGGATTGCGGGCCGGAAGCCTCGACCCCGACACCGGCGACCCGCGCACCGACTTCCAGGTCTACGCCCTGACGTCGGCCGGCGCGTCGTCCGCCAGTTATTACTTGCTCAACTCGCTGGTCGACCAGTGGCATCAGATCGTGATCACCTATGACGCAGCGGCTGGCGCCATGAAGGGCTATCTCGACGGCAACCTGACTCACAACCTCGACCTGGGGCCGGGCGCCGTCTTGCTCAGCTACGATGGCTTCAACGTGGGGACGTACCGGACCGCGGACGGCCGCTGGTTCACCGGCTTGATCGATGAGGTGACCTTCTGGCAGCGCACCCTCAGCCCTGCCGCAGTCGCCCAAGCCTACGCGTTGGGCAACGCCGGCGCGTCCTGGCTGACGGGCATGCCGAGGATCCTGTCGTTCGCTCCCACCACAACCCCAGCTGGCGGGTTCACGCTCACCTGGCAGGCGACGGCCGGTTTCAAGTACAACGTCGAGGCTTCGAACGATCTGGCCGACTGGGCATCCATTGTGGCAGCTGACCACACCGCCACTGCCGAGACGACGACCATCATCATCACCCCAACCCAACCCCCGCCCGCCAATGGCTATTATGACGCCGGCCTGAGCGGCGCGCCGCGGCGCTTCTACCGGGTCCGGTGGAATCCATAGGGTCATGTGCATCACTGCGCGACTGGCGGCGCGGACCGGGCTGACGGCGGTGGCGGCGGCGTTGCTGGCCGCCCCGCCGGTCCTTCAGGCCGGCGGTTTCAACAACCGGCACGTCCTCATACTGGGAGTCGACGGATGCCGCTCCGACGCTCTGCAGGCGGCGGATGCGCCCAACCTCAAAGCCCTTGCGGCCAGCGGCACCGTCACCTACACCGCGTACGTCGGAGGCGTCCCGGGCACGCCCACGCAGCAACCCACCGTCAGTGCGCCGGGCTGGGCGAGCATTCTGACCGGTGTCTGGGTTGACAAACATTAATGGTTTTCTCGGTCAGGCGGCGCGATTTGAGAATGCCGGCGGGAGCGGTTTGGCGGACGATTGGGCGCTCACGCTGGGGAACATCGACGCTCTGTACGCCCACGATTGCAGCGTATCGCTCTGGCTGCGCTGCGCCGGGAGCATGAACGCCGCGGTTTTGGCCAACCGGCCCTTGACCAACGACGCCAATGTCGGCTGGGGGGTGGGCGCTCTGGACGGCCACAATGTGAGCTGGACCGCGGTCGGAAGCCTTCCCCGCCGCGTCGATCTTCACCCCCCATTGCTCGATGGTGCATGGCATCTCGTCACGGCCACCTTCAACCGTGGGGCCAATGAGTTGCTGACGTACCTTGACGGGCGCTTGCATGGCGCCACCAACATCAGCGCTTCCGGCTTGGCGCCCTTGAGCGCCGGCTGGCCCACGCTGGTCGGCGCCGGGGCCGACGGCGCCTATGCCGCGCAGGCCGACGTGGACGATCTGGGGATCTGGCGCCGAACACTTGCCCCCGCGGAGGTTGCGGAGTTGTACGACAAGGGACAGCGGGGAATGGCCTTGCTTGACCCGTACACGCCGCCGCCGGTGATCGTCTCGGCGCCTGCCAGCCAGACGGTCTTTCCCGGCGCTCCGGCCCGGTTCAGCGTGGCGGCCTTTGGATCCGGCCTGGCTTACCAATGGCAGCGGGACAAGGTGGCTGTGGTCGGCGCCACCAACGACATGTTGTCGTTCTCGGCCGTGCAGCCGGCCGACGCCGGCAGCTACACTGTCACCGTCGCCAACGCCGCGGGCTCGGTGACCAGCGCCGCCGCCACGTTGAGGGTGCTGGCGCCGCCACTGGGCGCCACCTCCCTGGCCATTGACCTCACGGCTTACTACACCTTCGATGCGCACGCCGGCGGGATCGTGAGCAATGCCGTGCGCGCGGCCGGCTACCCCGGCTTCGCCCAGGACGAGGCCGTCCTCTGCGGCGCCGAAGAAATCGGAGAAGCTCCAGGCATGGCACGATCCTTGAGGATTCTGGTGGTGGGAAGACATGAGGCGGAAGCTGAACGAGCGCAGGCGGGGGGGAAGCCAGGATGAGCGGTGGTCTGCAGGTCCATCATTTGGATTATATGGAATTGACCCCATTGCCGGACCACTCGACACCCGGCCGATCCAAAACCGCAGCCTTCGGACTGCGGTTGGTTTTGTCGCCCAACGGGAAGTGGCGTCAAGCCTCCTCCCCGGCCTCGCGCGGAAGGTCCCTGAAAGGATTGAACACCTTCAAACCGGGGCGGCGGAAATCCTGATCGTTGCCCGTCACAATGGTCAACCCGTGGCGGCGGGCGGTCGCGGCGATGTAGCTGTATCGGGATCAGTCAATGAGATTGCACAGATCCTGACTCCGTGGTTTGAGCGCGATGCCGCCGATTTCGCCGCGCACCCATGGGGCGCGTTCGATGACTAGCTTGTACCGGATTCTGATCCCGCGAGGGCTGTCGGTGAACTCGACGATCTGCAGCAGCCCGACCGCGTCCGCCCGGGTTTGGAAGGCGAACGTCAAAGGAAGCACAACATCCTTCCCGAGACTGTACGAAACGAAACCTTGCTTCTCATCCGGTTCGGTGCGCGTCAATCCCGCGGCGCCCGACTCCAGAGCCGCCTTCAACTCCGACTCCACCGGTCTGTCCCACAACCCGGACGGCACGGAGCTCAGCTTGGGCGCAGCCCACAAGTCCCACGATTGTTTGTGGGCAAACGCGAGCAGATCGACTCCTTGCGCGGCGAGCCAGTGAAAGAACTGTTCTTCGCCCGCCTTCTCGATCTCCGCGGGCACTTCGATTTCTCGGCCGTTATCCAAGTCCTCGCCCTTGATCGGCCTCTGCACCGCCACGGAATAAAGGACGCGGTCGATCACGGGCCCAAAGGCCATCACGCCAACCGGCGCATTGTCGCCAGCGCCCGCGCCTCCTGCAGGCGTGTCGGCGCTCGGTTTGGCGGGGACGGCCTCCGCGAGGATGGTCGCTGCATCCTGCTGGGCCTTCATTCTGGCCCGAGCGAGCGTCGGCAGCGTGATGCTCAGCAGGGTGAGGAACACCGGAATCAAGATCAATGCGAGCAACACCAGAGCCACCGCCACGGCAAAGCGCCGCCAGAACCGGTCCGGGGCAGGCGCCGCCGGAGCGGTGCCAGCGCTCACGACGCCGTCCGCGATATGGCCCCGCCCGAATGCCTGGCGCACTTCGCGGCGGCTCAGGACCACCAGCGACCAGATGCCCACCGGAAGGCCGATGATGTTGCCCGGGGTGACGAGCATGGCGAAGATGCTGCCCATCACGGCGGTGCTGTAGGCCTCGAGCCGCCGCATCTTCAGCCCCGCAAAGATGATGAAGCTGCTGAGTCCGAGCGCGGCCAGCAAAGGAAGCAGCATCGGCGCGGCAGGCAGCCCGCCTGGATTCCTGATCCAGGCGGCTGCCAGGACAATCGTCGGGATCGCAATCCAGTTCAGGATGCCGGTGGCCAGCAGCCAACTGGCCGGACTCCTGACTTCCTCGAGGGCCCTGGCCACGCCGGGCGCATCGGCCGACGGAGCCGCACCGCCCGTCGTGCGCGCGATCGTCTCGACATCCTTCTTGATTTCGCTGGCGTGCTGGTAGCGCCGTTGGGGCTCCTTCTCGAGCGTGTGCAGCACCACTTCATCCAACCGCACGTCCAGCTGCGCCCGTTTCGACGGCGGCTGGAACTTGCCCACCGGCAGCTCGCCCGTGAGCATCTCGTAGAAAACCACGCCCAGCGAATAGATGTCCGCGCGGTGATCCACCGCTTGCGGATGTTCGATCTGTTCCGGCGCCATGTAATGCGGCGTGCCGAGGACCTGGTCCTGCGTGAGCGACACGGCTGGTTGAGGCGAATCGGCAGCCAGTCCACCCTCCTCGGCCTGGGCCGCCCGACCGATCTGGGCGGCGTCTGCCTGGCCAGCTTCGCCCACGATCTTCGCAATGCCGAAATCGGCGATCTTCACCCGGCCCTTCTTATCGAGCAGGATGTTCTCGGGCTTGATATCGCGGTGCACGACACCTTCCTCGTGGGCGAACTGGAGCGCCTCGCAGATCTGGGGCACGATCCGCAGCGCATCGCGCGGCGGCAACCGCCGCTCCTCCACCAACCGCCGCAGCGTGACCCCCTCGACGTATTCCATCACAAAATAAGGCATCCCGCCCGCTTGGCCGAATTCGTATACCGCCACGATGTTCGCGTGGTTCAGCCGGGCCAGGGCGCGCGCCTCGCGGTTGAACCGCTGGGCGAATCCGGCTTGCCCGGCAGCCCGCGGCGGCAGGATCTTCAGCGCCACCCAGCGATCCAGCCCGGGCTGGCGCGCCTTGTAGACTGCTCCCATCCCTCCCTGTCCCAACAACTCCACAATCTCGAGCTGCGGAAAGAGCTTCGCCATCTCCCCCAGCGACGGCGGGGTAAAGGGAGGGCGGCGAGCTGTCTCGCCCGGTTCGGGCGCGGCGCCCGTGCCAAACCCGGAGCGCATCAGGCACTCGGGACACAATCCGCGCGGCGAATCCGGCGCGAGGGAGCGGCCACAATTGGGACAGGTGCTTTGAGTGTTCATAGCTTACAACTGTTTCTTAAGAAAGCGCGGCGTCAGGTTACAGCATCCGATGTCATCCCCCTCATTCCAGTTCCTGGCTCCCCATGCCCTTCTCATCTCCGGGCCAGAACATGAAACAAGTGCCGCATCTCGGCATCCACATCCTCGGTCGAGGCGACCGTCTGGGCGATTTCAGCGCGCAGCAGCTCCCGATACCGCTGGCGCAGGCGGTGGACCGCCACCTTGACCGCGCCTTCGCTCAGACCGGCCGCGTCCCCGATCTGCGCATAGGGGAGCGACGCGCTTTCGCCGGCCAGGCACGGCTTGAGCCTGGCGAACAAGGCTGCCTTTCCCTCGGTCTGCTGCTCGGCTTCCAGCCGCCCCAGCACCTCATCGAGCAGCGTGATGGCCCAGCGGCGTTCGAAGGCCTGCTCGGGCGTGCGCGGATCCGCCGGCTCGCAGCCATAACGCGTCTCCGCAGTCTCCCACCGCAGCGGCAGTGCTGGCGCGCCACCGCCCCGTTTCTGGGCGTGCGCCTTGTCCCATGCGTTGGCCAGAAAACGTTCCAGCGCCACCAGCAGAAAGGTGCGGAAACGCCCGGATGCCGGATCCGCCCGTGCGAGCCACTGGCGTTCGAGCAACCGTGCGAAGAACTCCTGCGTCAGATCCTGCGCGTCCTCCGGCGAATGCCCGCGCCGGCGGACGTGGGCATAGAGGGGATACCAGTAAACCCGGCAGAGCTGTTCGAGCGCATTGCGCGACTGGGCGGTCTCTTTGCAGCCCGCTCTGAGAACCACAGACCAATGCGTGGTGACAAAAGCCGCCCGCGGCGGCGCCTCCCTCCCGGTCGGATCCATATCTGGAGTGTCAGCTTGTATTGGAGTCAGTCAATGAGATTGTCCAAGCCGTGCCCGGATTCGCACACAGTGACAATTCGGCGTCAAGGAGACAGTGCAACCTCATTAACTGACCCCGTTTCTCATTTACAAATCCCCCGTCCCGCGCTGTAATCGGAAAAGAAACAACCGCGGCCATGGACGAAGAGATCCGCCTTGTCATGGAGTGGTCGGCCGATCCGGCTCCTGGCCGCTGCGGAGGCGATGGAGGGCATGATGAAATCTCCCATTCGAGGGCTGTTGGCGGGCGCCTTGATGGCATGGGCAGCGCTCGCGGCCGAGGCGGCGCCCAATATCGTGTTCATTCTCGTGGACGACATGGGCTGGGGCGATCTCGGCGTCTTTTTCCAGAACAGCCGCGGCTTCGAGACGCACCGGAACATGCCTGCCTTTGCCACACCGAACCTCGACGCGATGGCGGCCCAAGGTCTGCAGCTGCGGCGCCATTACTGTTCGGCGCCGGTCTGCGCGCCTGCGCGGGCTTCGCTCCTGCTGGGCGTTCACCAAGGCCACTCCAACGTCCGCGACAACCAGTTCGACAAGGCCATCGAGAACAACCACACGCTGGCATCGGTGCTCCGCCGTGCGGGCTACGCCACCGCGCTCATCGGGAAATGGGGATTGCAGGGCAGCGGCGCGATTCCCGAGGCGCACCCGCAATATCGGGGCTTTGACTATTTCTTCGGCTACATGACCCACGTCAACGGCCATTACCATTATCCCAAGGAGAACGGCCAGCCGGTCTGGGACGGTTTCACCAACAACATCTCCAGCCAGTTGGACAAGTGTTACACGATCGATCTGTGGACCGCCCGGGCTAAGAAATGGATCGCGGACCACCAGACATTGGATGTCGTCCAGCCGTTCTTCCTGTTTCTCTCCTACGACTCGCCCCACGCGCAGCTGCAAGTGCCCTCGATCGAGTATCCCGCGGGCGGCGGCTCGAGCGGCGGCGTCCAATGGACCGGCACACCCGGCGCCATGATCAATACCGCTGTCGGAACGATCAATACCTGGATCCACCCCGATTACACCAACGCGACCTGGAACAACGACAACAACGCCGCCACCCCCGAGGTCGCCTGGCCCGCCGCGGCCAAACGCCACACCACCATGATCCGCCGATTCGATGATGCCACCGCCGATCTGCTCCAGCTCCTCCGAGATCTGGGCATCGACAGCAATACGCTCGTCGTGTTCACCTCCGACAATGGACCGCACAACGAGGCCGGCAACGGCGGCAGTTACACGCAGGACCCGACTTTCTTCGATTCGTTCGGGCCCATGGACGGCATCAAGCGCGACACCTGGGAGGCCGGGATCCGGGTGCCGACGCTGGCGTGGTGGCCGGGACGCATTCGGGCCGGCGCGATCACCATGGCCGCCTCCCAGTTCCACGACTGGCTGCCGACGTTCGCCGATGTGGCCGGCCTGCCTGCCCCGGCCCGGACCGACGGTGTTTCCATCCTGCCAACGCTGACGGGCATCGGCGCTCAGCGGCCCGGGACGATCTACGTGGAATACAACGTTTCGAGCGCCACCCCCAGCTATGCTGAATTCGAGGCCGCACGGCGCGGCGCCACCCGCAATCAGGAACAGGTCATTCACCTCGATGGCTACAAAGGCGTCCGCTACAACGTCGCCGCCGGCGCCACACCTTTTCAGATCTATCACACCCTCAACGATCCCAAGGAAGCCACCAACCTTGCCGGCGCCAGCCCGTGGTTTGCCGGCCTCCAGCAGCGGATGAAAGATCGCGTTCTCCAGATCCGGCGCCCGCTCTCCGATGCACCGCGGCCGTTCGATGCCGATCTCGTCCCGCCCGCCGCGGTGTCGAATCTGGTCTCCGGCCTCGATTACAGTGCGTATGAGGGCAGCTTCCCCTGGGTGCCCGATTTCGCGGCGCTGGCGCCCGTTGCCACCGGCAACTGCGCCGGGATCGACCTGTCCGTGCGCACCCGGAACGACAACATCGGCCTGCAGTTCGCCGGTTACCTCAGCGTTCCCGTCGATGGCGTCTACACGTTTTACCTTGTGGCCGATGCCGGGGCGTTCCTGCGAATCCACGACGCGAGCGTGATCGACGCCGACTTCGGCTATACGGGCGGGACGGAGCGCGCGGCCGTCATCCGTCTCAAGGCTGGACGCCATCCTCTGCGTCTGGCCTATGCCCGGGGCGCCGGCGGTTCTCCCGCCCTCTCCCTCCGCTGGAGCGGGCCTGGATTGGCCAAACAAGATGTGCCCGCTTCGAACCTCCTGCGATCCGATCCCAGCGTCGTCGCTCCGCCCACCGCGTTCGATGACACCTCTTCCACTCCGCGAAACACCGCCGTCGCCATCGATGTCCTCGGCAATGACATGGCCGGTTCCAGCCCGGGCCCCTTTTGGATCGCTTCCATCGCCTCTCCCTCGGCCGGCATCGCCTCGACCAACCTTTCCGGCCAAATTGTCTATACGCCCAATCCGGGATTCCTCGGCGAAGACGCCTTTGCCTACACGATCACCGACGGCCAGAGCAACGCCACCGCATCCGTGCATGTGAGAGTCTATTTCGCCGATGGCTCGCTTTGGTTTCCATTCAACCAGACGTCCGGCTTCGTCACCGAGGATGCCGGGGGCGCATACTCGGCGGTGCTCAGCGGATTCGCGAGCAACCCCGCCCAATGGGTGGCGGGCAGATGGAACCGCGCTCTCCAGTTCGATGGCGCATCGAGCCAGGTCGTTGTCCCAGGCTACAAGGGCATCCTCGGCTCCAGCAACCGGACCGTTGCCGCCTGGATCAAGACTGCGACGGTCGGATCGTTTCTGTGCTACGGCGTGAAAACCACCAGCCAGAAATGGATCATGCGGGTTCAGAATGAAAACGGCGCGGCCGGCGCGCTGCGCGTCGAAGTCGAAGGCGGTTACATCGTCGGTTCCACCGATTTGCGGGACGGCCAGTGGCATCACGTGGCCGCCGTGTTCACCAACAACATCGCCAACGTCGCCAACGTGGCTCTCTACGTCGACGGCGCGCGCCAATCGCCCAGCGCTCAGAGCGCGCAAGCGATCAATACCGCCGCTGGCGGCGACCTCCAGATCGGCACGGACATCCAGTCGCGCTTCTTCAACGGCACGATCGACGAAGTCCGCATTTTCAATCGCGCGCTGGCGGCAGACGAAATCGCCGCCCTGTGCAACGCCACCCAGCAGTCCGCCGCCGCGTGGCACCGGGCCTATCTCGGCGACGATCCCATCGACTGGCAAGCCGCCGACCGCTTCGGCTACCCGCGCCTGCTCGACTACGCGCTCGGCGTGTCGCCCTATTCCGCCGATGCTGCCGCGCGTTCCCTCCGCGCGCAAATGGCGGGCAGCCGTCTGGCCGTCGAGTTCCCCCGCCGCCTGGCCGGCACGAGCGAACTTGTTTACACGCTGCAAGTGTCGCGCGATCTCTCGAGTTGGGGTCTCCTGAGCGCCTCGCAGGCCGCCGCCGTGCCGATCCCCGATCCGCCCGGATTCGAGCGCATCACGTTCCATACGGACGCCGCCGCCGACCAGGAACCCGCTCAGTTCGTCCGTCTCATGATCGCGTTGCCCTGACCGGCAATAACCACTCCGCGAGCAACAACCCGAAAATCCATTCCTAACAATGAAGCAGGTTCATATGTTTAAAAAGGCGGTCTTTCCTGGGAAATACATCCAAGGCGCCGGTGCGCTTACTGAATTGCACCCGCTGATCGAGTTGCTGGGGAACCAGGGGCTGCTATTAGCCTCGCCCTCGGTGAAGGACAAGGTCCTTCCCCAATGCCAAGTCGATCCGAGCGCAAAAACGATCCCCATCGAGCTGTTCCGGGGCGAGTGTTGCGAGAATGAAGTGGCCCGGTTGTCGGCCCTTGTCCGGCAAAAGCATGTCGACGTGATGGTCGGCATGGGCGGCGGCAAGACCATTGACACGGCCAAGATCGTCGCCGACCGGGCAAGCATTCCGGTCATTATTGTCCCCACGATTGCCTCGACCGATGCGCCGTGCAGCGGGTGTGCGGTGCTGTATTCGAACGATGGAGTTTTCGATTCCGTGTTCTATCAGAAAACGAATCCGGCAGCGGTCCTGGTGGATCTGAGCATCATCGCGGCGGCGCCAGCGCGTTTCCTGGTCGCGGGGATGGGGGACGCGCTGTCGACATGGTTCGAAGCCAGGTCGTGCGACCGCACCCGGTCGGCGAACGAATGCGGCGGATCCAGCACCATGGTGGGACTTCACATCGCCAAGTTGTGCTATGAAACGCTGCTGGCCCATGGCGTCGCCGGCAAAATCGCCAGCGAGATGCATATCGTCACGCCGGCTCTGGAACGTATTGTCGAGGCGAACATTCTATTGAGCGGCATCGGGTTCGAGAGCGCCGGATTGGCATCGGCCCATTCCATTCACAACGGTCTGACCGCCTTGCCCGAAACCCATTCGTTCTACCACGGCGAAAAAGTGGCCTTTGGCGTTCTGGCGGGGCTCCAGCTCACGGACGCCTCCATGGAGGAATCGGGGGCGGTTTTCTCGTTTTGCGAGAGCGTGGGCTTGCCGACCACGCTTGCGGACATCGGCCTGGGAAACGCCGGCCGCGAGAAGCTGATGAAGGCGGCGGCAAATGCCTGCGCTCCCGAGCAGCCCATCCATCACGAAGCAGGCATCGTCACTGCCGAAACGGTCCTCGATGCCATGATCGCCGCCGACGCCATTGGCCGGTCAAGAAAAAAGCGCGGCAGTGAATCGCCCGCGCTTCGATAACCTGGACTTCTCAGGAATTACTTCGTTGCCTTCCGTGAGTTTTGTTCTCGCGGCTGAGTCCCGCACATCAACGCCTCATGGCGCCTGGATCAGGCGGATGAACTGGGCAGCGCTGTTGGCTGGCACAGTCATGCGCTGGATACCCGGCAGCGCCATGTCGTCGACCGGCAGCCAGGGACCTTGCACCGTGGGCGCACATTCAACGGTCCAGTTCACACCGGACGGAACGGGCCAACTGAGCTGCACTGCCTGCGCGATTCCGATCGCGGGGACCTCGTATTTCCGCACTTCGAAGTTGTCGAACGTGGCGACGGCAGGAGGTTGCTGGCCATCGTAATTATACTGCCACACGCCGATAGCCGCTGCGCCGCCGGTGAACGGCGCCTCCGCGTAGTCCGTGGCAAGAGTGAGGTTCATACCGGACAGGCTCTGCAGCTCGGCCGACGTGAGGGCGGGATCGGGATTGGGCGTGTCCTCGAAGCTGCGTTCATAGAGCACCACGTCCGGGTGGGCTTTGTCCAGCAGGCGTGTGGTGATGATCACGTTCGCCTTTGATTTCGTCAAAGCCATGCTGAGCGTCACATTGGCGTCCGGCACTTGTGCCTTCTCGTAGAAGAACATGATCACCGGGCCCCAGGGCAGGTTGTCTGACCATTTGCCTAACGCCACGAAGTCATGACCCTTAAAGGCGGAGTAGAAGCCGGAGGCGGAGGCGGTTGCCAGAACCATCCGGGCCGCAGTGGCGTTTGCCCCCAAGTTAACCAGGTCCACCCGCGCTTCGAGGGTTTGGCCGTCAGCCACAGTCCAAGTGTACTCCCCGCCGAAGGTGTAGGTGTCCGGCACATTCCTGGTGATCACGCCAGGCCAGTGACCACTGACTACGAGTTGACCGTCGGTTCTGGCGTATGTGTGTGTGTCCGGGCCATAACAAATCCAGCCTGGGTAGCAGCTCCCACTTGCTGCCGGCCCGGTGAAGTCGTCGATCACCAAATTCGTGCTCAGGGGCGGCGGCTTGATCGTCCCGGTGTAACCGTAGGGAATGCTGGGGTCCATGATCGGCCCGGCCGCCCGCGTCAGCGTCTCCTCGACGCGCAACCCGTCGATGCTGCCTCCCCAGCCGTAGCCGACGATGTGCAATTCCAGACTACCGTCCGCGCCCATGGCGCCGCGATAGCTGGTTTCCCACATCCCGCCGGTGGCGGTGAAGTTGGTACCGCTGGCATCCCAGGTTCCGACTTCCTGATAAGCCGCGCCGTAGAGGAGTGCCGAGCCATCGGCTTGGGCGCCGCCGTTCACGAACACGGTGCGGCGGCCGGTCATTCGAGCGTCAGAACATTGCACTTGGACCAAATGCGCATTGCCGCGCATCCCGACCTGGCCGAGGAGATTGGTGCACCAGGTGCCAGGAAGGGGGGCGCCGATGATCCAGCCGGCGCCCGTGTAGGGAGTATCGGCTCTCAACGTCAGAGCCGAGAGCAACAGGAGCAGGATTGTGGCAATCGCCGGGCCGGGACCGGAGTTCAGGCGGGCGATGGGATGATATAGAATTGGTTTCATAAGCATTGACCTTTCGTGTTCTTTGATCCGCAGTCGTTGTCAGTTGGCCGCCGTGTCGGCGTCCAACGTCAGCCCGCGGCTGCACCGCAGGAGGTGAGCAGCTTCCTGGTTCGGACCGGCTCGGGGCCATCGCCACTCCGGGCGGAACACGCAGGCAGATTCACCTTCTTTCTACAACAAATCCTGGCGAGTGTTATTAGGCGCTTGATTCGCTTTGTGGAGATGCTATGCTGGCTTCATATTATGAAATCGACAATGACTGCAAAAACGATTACATTAAGGCTGTCGCCTGAAGACTACGCAGATGCATCCGCACTGGCGAAGCGTAAGCGGCTTTCTCTGAATAAGTTGTTCCTAACAGGTATGAAGTGCCTCGACCGCCAGGAGCAGGAGAAGCGGCTTTTTGATGACTTCACGCTGATTGGCGATCAGCTTGAATCGGCTAACGTTGAGTTTGGTCTGACAGCGCAATCCGAAGTCATTGATAGACCATGAAATTGCCCGAGATCCGCCGAGGGCAGATATGGCTAGTGAACTGGAATCCAGGGCGCGGCTCGGAGCAATGGGGCAAGAGACCAGCGTTGATCATTCAAACCGACGCCGCAAACCTGAATCCGCGTTATCCGAACACGATCGTTCTTGCCGTCAGCACGAAAGGCTTGCCGGTAGCGACTCACGTCGAGATTGAGCCGGGGAAAGGAACCGGGTTGCGCGAGACCAGCTTTGTCAAGGGTGAGCAGATTCTGACCATCAGCAAAGAACGATTGGAGGAATACATCGGGCAGATTCCACCTGACATTCTCCGGCAGGTGGAAACAGCCGTCAGACTTGCCTTGGCTCTCTGAAAATAAGATCGGGAAGCAGAGCCTTTCTATATAGAGCGTCAGAAGTCCACAACGCCGGGTCAGGGGACCCGGCCTACAGAATCATGTAGGCCGCGTGCCCTCACGCGGCGTGACTTATGACGTTGTGTATAACCAGCGCGGCGCAGCCGCAATCGAAGGACGACACCGAGAGGATTGCTGGTGTTGCATGGGAACACCTCTCCCACGCCGCGCTGAATGAGGCGACTTCGTCGTCTTCTGTGGAGTATCATCGCATCTCCTCACTGTTTTCTGCGGCGGCGATTTCCGACCAGGACGGCGCGCGCCAGAGGTGCGCCACACCCGCAAAGGACGCGGCCATCACCGTGTTCCCATCGGGAGAAAAGGCGACGGGGACGAAGAACTCTCCTTCCCCTTCCAGATTGAGGACTTCCCGTTGCGTGGCCAAATCCCACAACTTGACGGCGTCCTTCGGAAAAGAGCCACCGGTGGCCAGGCGCCGGCCATCCGGCGAGAATGCCATACTCCACACCAGGGCCCGGTGACCTCGCAAAGTTGCGAATGTCCGTCGTGCGAACAGATCCCACAGTGTGACCGATCCATCCCAGCTCGCAGAGGCCAACACGCGGCCGTCGGGTGAGAACGATACGGCCATCACGCCTTCCGTGTGGTTCGTGAGAGTGAGCTCGTGCTCGCGGGAGGGGAACTTCCAGAGCTTCACTGTGCCGTCGAAGTGCCCGGTGGCCAGCAGCCGGTCGTCGGGAGAAAGACCTGCGGACACTACTCCGGATCGTTGCCCCTCCCGCAAGGGCACCTCCTGCCAGTCGTCCGCCCGCCAGATTTTCATGCTGACGACGGCGCCAGCCGAGCGCTGGAAAGCGGCCATGGCCACAAGGAACTGACCGCTTGGGGAAAATCGCAGGAACCCAATCCACTCGAAAGGGAAATCGAGACTTTCGACAAGGCAAGGAGCCGGCCAGGTCCAGATGTTGGCCTTGCCCGATGTATTCCCGATCGCCAGCCAACGGCCATCCGGTGAGAGCGCCACGCCCCAGTTGTTACTGCCCAAGGCGGGTAGCTCCTCCACAAGCCGCATGGTCTCAACATCCCATCTCCCCAGAGATCCTTCCCGGTTGGACGTGATGACGCTCTGCCCGTCGGGTGTGAAGGCGAAGCCGCAGCGGCGGACGGTTTTCGGATCGAGCACGTCGCGGGCGAAACTGCGCGCATCCAGCCCGGCTTGAGCGCCCGGCCCGAAAGAAATCTCCAGACGGGCATGAGCCGAAGGCCGGTGGGTGGCATCGACGTCCCAAAAACAGGCTGCGCTCTCCCCACACCCGCTCACGAGTGTCCGGCCGTCCGGCAGAAAAGCCAGGGCCAAGCCCTCACCTTCGTGGCCTCGAAGGCGGCGTTGTTCCATCGGGCCCGAGACGCTCCAGATTTGGATGGTGCGGTCGCCGCTGACCGAGGCCAGCCGTTGGCCGTCCGGCGTGAAAGCGAGGTTCAGAACCTCGGTAGCGGGATTGGCGCATCGCCCACGGGATTCCCCCGAATTGGCATCCCAAAGCCACAGCGACGTGTCCGCACCGCCAGTTCCCACCGCGAGCAGTTCCGAGCCGGGCGAGAACGCCAGTGCCTTAACCCCGGAACCTGCTGAGGTCAGGTTCGTCATCGCCACTACCGCTCCCGTCCGCCAGTTTAAGATGCGAATTCGGCCGTAATCCTCGCCGATGGCCAACCGGTTTCCGTCTGGGGAGAAGGCCAAAACCCCGGCTCCGCCGTGTCGCGGGGGTGGGACAGAGAAGTTCGTCACGGTGCGGCTGGTCGCACAGTCCACCAGCGTGATGGTCCCCACGTTGTCAAAGGTGGTCAGCAACGTCCCGTCCGGAGAAAGCGCCATGGACCTGACCGGCGATGCGAAGTGGACCGTTCGGCGAATCGTTTGAGCACGGACGTCCCAGAGCTCCGCGATCGGTTGGTCCCGCGCGCTGTGAGTGCGCACAGCCAGGAGGTCACCTGCGCGCGACAAGCAGAGGCCGTTGACCAACGAGTGAATTGGGAGCTCTGTCGTGACCTGCTTGGTTGTCAGGTCCCATACCGCGACTGCCCTCTCCCGTGTGGGGACAGCCAGCACTTTCCCATCCAGGGAAATCGCTGCCGTGCCGATGTTATCGGCATTGGTTTGGAGGCGGACGCACGGATCAGCCTGGCAGAGCTGCCAGAGATAACGCCACTCCCACTGGCGCAGGTCGCCAGGGATTTGAGATTTCCGATTCGAGATTTGAGATTCCCGGGCCGGACGGTATTTGTCGAGCAAGCGGAGGGCCAGTCCGACGTCGTTGTCCGCCAAAGCATGCTGCACGAGCTTCATGTCGGCGGCGTAAGCGTTCTGATCAGCCCGCAAGCGTTGCCGCTCTGCCAGCCGCCACCCCCACAGGACGCCGGTCAGCCCCAGGCCAAACATCACGAGCAGCGCCGCGACGAGACTCGCCCGCACTGGTTGGCGGTAGCACCAGCGCCAGGCTTTGCCCAGATGACCGGGCGGGCGGGCCAGGATTGGCTCTTGTTGGAGAAACCGATCCAATTCATCAGCGACAGCCTGTGCGGAGGCGTACCGGCGCGCGGGCTCTTTCTCCATGCACTTGAGGCAGATCGTTTCCAGATCGAGTGGGAGACCCGGGTTCAGCAGGCGTGGCGCGACCGGGTCGGAGTTCAGCACCTGCTCCAAGGTGTCCGTGAGCGACTCGCCTTGAAACGGCGGACGCCCAGTCAGGAGGTGGTACAACGTCGCTCCCAAGGCATACACGTCGCTTTGCCGCGAGACCTTGCCGCGCTTGCCCAGTGCCTGTTCCGGCGGGATGTAGCTGGGCGAGCCCAGCACCTGGCCCGTGAAGGTTACCTGGGATTCGCCCTCGAACCGCTTGGCCAGTCCAAAGTCCGTCACGCGCGGCTGATCCTGGGCATCAATGAGGACGTTGGAGGGTTTGAGGTCCCGGTGCAGGATGCCGCGCTCGTGGGCGTAATGGACTGCCTTGGCAATCGTCTTCACGTAGCCCGCCGACCGGCACGCAGGCAGCGGCTCGTGCCCAACCAGTCGGGCCAGACTCGGCCCCTGGACGTAATCCATGGCGAAGAACTGCTGGCCCTGATGGACGCCAACGTCATGGATGGCCACGATGTTGGGATGTTGCAGACTGGCAGCGAGGACCGCTTCCGTGCGAAACCGCTGGGCGAATTCGGGCGCGGTCTGCGGCCCGAACAACAGCATCTTGAGCGCCACAATCCGATTCAGGCTCTTCTGCCGCGCTTTGTACACGACACCCATCCCGCCGCGGGCGATGATTTCCAGCAGTTCATAGTCGCCGAAGTCAATCGGTAGCGAGGCCGGAGAGATGAGCGGAGCCGCGCACCGGATGTCGGCCGCCGGTTTCTCACCTCCGTCGGCTGACTTCAGCCCTGCGTCCTGCCCGCCCGACTTCCCTGCGTCCGCAAGGCCTTCCCGTAAAAGACAAGCTGGACAAAGCTCTTTGGAGGCACGCTCGGTCAATGCCGCCCCGCAACGCCGGCAGACTTCGCAGGCACTCATATGCGTCCCGTTTTCGATTCAGCCGCCCATTATCATTCTACAACAAAAAACACCCAGTGTTACGCCACTGTAGGAGAGTGGCGTGGGAGGCCGCAATAGGCTCGAATACCCGTAGCAGTCCCCCCCGGCGCCCTGCCCCGGCCATGGCGACCCACACTGCCAGTCCGAAGAACGCTCAATCCATCTGGCCGACCGCAGCGACCAAGTACCGCAGTTCGTCGTCCACCTCGCGCGGGTCGGCGACTGAATGGGCCACCTCGGCGCGCAGCCGCTCCCGATACCTTTCGCGCAAGCGGTGCATCGCTCCGCGGACGGCACCTTCGTTCATGCCAAGGCGCTCGCCGATCTGGGCATAGGAAATCCATGTGTCCTTGCCCCAGAGCAGGTCCGTCAGTTCCTCAAACACCCGGCGATTGCCGGCTTCAGCATATTCCTGCCGCAATGCCGTTAGCACCTGCTCCAGCAACGTCATCGCCCAGCGTTTCTCGTAGGCCCGCTCGGGCGTCAAGGTGGCCACGGGCTCCTGGAGATAGCGTTGCTCGGCGTCATCGGCGTCCAACGAGAGACACTGTGCTCCCCCGCCGCGCTTGAGGCGGTGAGCGCGTTTCCATTCGTTGATCAGGAAATGCTCGATCGCATGAAGCAGGAACGTGCGGAAGCGCCCACGCCCCGGATTGGCCGAGCGGAGGCCGCCTTTCTGCAACAGATGAGCAAAAAATTGCTGCGTGAGGTCTTGAGCGTCTTCGACGCCGTGGCCGCGTCGCCGGATGTATACATACAGGGGATACCAATACGCGCGACAAAGTCTCTCCAGCGCCTCGGCGGATTGCGGTGAATCCTCCTTGCCCGCCAGGAGCACCACGCTCCAGTGCGTCGTCGCGATCGCACTGCGGGGCGATGCCGTCTGCTCGCTTTTCTCGTCCGAGTCGAGCATGGGAGAAGGCTACCGTGCCGCCTTCGGTTTGCACGCCCAAAAGCGCAAGGCAAAGGGGTTGGAGGTTGGCAAAGGGGTTGTGAGGCGAGGGTTCGCGCGGAGATGGAACGACAATAGTCAATTATTTACGAGAACGACAAAGGGTCAGTTCTTGATTTTGAAATAAAAGGCGCCTGGGTGCCAGTTGTCCGCCACCACCCAACGACCGTCCGGACTGCCCGAGGCATGCCGCCGGTTCGCCTGCGAAAGCGGCCCCGCCGGCACGCCGTCCACCCAGGCGCCCGAGCCGATGATCCGGATTTCGCAGGTCTTGAAGTCCAGGACTTTGACCGCTCCAAGGAATCCGGCTTCATTTCGGGAATCGACTTCCCGCTCCCATCGCCTACACTGCGCTCGTGAGCGACGTCACGCGCATCCTCGATCGCGTCCAGCAAGGCGAAGCCAAGGCCGCGGAGGAGTTGCTGCCGTTGGTGTACGAGGAACTGCGCCGACTGGCTCATCACAAAATGTCCCTCCTTTCGCCCGGACACACACTCCAGGCCACCGCGCTGGTGCATGAGGCCTGGCTGCGTTTGACAGAGAACCAGGCCGCCCGCTCCTGGGATAGTCGTGGTCATTTCTTTTCCGCGGCGGCCGAGGCGATGCGGCGGATTCTTGTGGAACAGGCGCGCAGGAAAGCAGCCCGGCGGCACGGCGGCGGGATGAGGCGCGTGGACCTGGATGACGTGGACTTGGCGGAGGAAACGAACAGCGATGTGCTGCTGCTGGTCGACGAGGCGCTGGACCGGTTGACGGCTGTGGATTCTCAAGCGGCGCAGTTGGTAAAGCTCCGGTTCTTTGTCGGCCTGCCCAATGCTCAGGCAGCCGAGATGCTGGGCCTGGCGGAACGCACCGCCAAGCGGAGCTGGGCTTACGCCCGGGCCTGGCTTCTGAGGGAACTAGAAAAAGAACTCCGTGGCGAATAGTTGGCCCAATCAGGCCGGGAATTTCGGATTGTAGGTTGGCAGGCGGTTTGAGCGCGGAGTACGGAATCAGCCGCCAAACGGTATGAATAAGTCCAGCCGACATGAGAAAGACATCTTCAACGACGCATTGGAGCTGACGTCGGCGGAAGCCCGCCAAGCCTACGTGCGGGAGGCTTGTGCCGGCGACGAGGAACTTCGCCAGAGGGTCGAGGCGCTCCTGGAGGCCGCCGGGACGTCCACCGGTTTTCTCCCCCACCGGCCCGATGTCCAGGCAACAAAGGTTCTGACCGAGCCCGTGACGGAAGGTCCCGGCACTGCGATTGGCCGGTATAAGCTGCTGGAACCGATTGGGGAAGGCGGTTTTGGAGTGGTTTACATGGCCGAGCAGCGGGAGCCCGTGCGGCGCCGGGTGGCCTTGAAGATCATCAAAGCGGGCATGGATACCAAACAGGTGATCGCCCGCTTCGAAGCCGAACGGCAGGCTCTGGCGCTGATGGAGCATCCGAACATTGCTCAAGTGTTCGACGCCGGCGCCACCGAAACGGGCCGGCCCTATTTTGTGATGGAACTGGTTCGCGGCAAGCCCATCACCCAATTCTGCGACGAGGCCTGCCTGTCCACCGGCGAACGGCTGCAACTGTTCGTCCAGGTCTGTCACGCCGTCCAGCATGCGCATCAGAAAGGGATCATCCACCGTGAACTACTCGTCAAGAAACTCAAGAGGAGGGCCCCTGATCCGCGGTTCATCGTCGAAAGGGAGCGACTCCTCAAGACGCACAGGAAGGGCCTTACGATCCTGGCTGCCGATCAGTGCCCGTATGTGGCAAAATCGGTGGAGAGGATTGCGGAAGCGTCGAGAACGCTGGGGCTGGAGCCGAAAGTGGTTCGAGTCGGGACCGCCAAGGCGTCCAGGGAGCTGCCGACGCCGTATGGCGTCTTCAGCATCATTTACGATGGAAAGCTCATCGCGCACCGTCCGATCAGCGCAACGAGATTCATGAGCATCATGCGCAGGAACGCAGAACGAAGGCTTCGGCGGGGCGTGCAAACCCGCCGGCCGCCGGCCGCCGTGGCAGCGGTGCGGGGAACACGTCCCCGCCGATGAATCTTCGCTTCGGCCGGGGCGCTGGCGCTCCGATGCGCCACCTTGGGTTCGCGCCGTGATGGAGGGCTTCGTCAACAACGCGGTCGGCGACATCGCGGCCCGGCGCACCGTCATCCGCCGCTTTTCTCAAGGGTCTGTGCAGAAATTAATTCCGATTTTGCTGGAGGGGATTGGGCGGGCTGGCAAGGCGCGACGA